>ERZ808044.406-NODE-406-length-48773-cov-13.716301_pt1 | contig 48773 bp, 45 predicted proteins | sample MGYA00380195_ERZ808044 | MGnify/ENA primary metagenome ERZ808044 (study PRJEB31490, sample SAMN06133423) | mouse gut metagenome | isolation source: Z7_2 | host: mice | place: China: Chengdu | collected 2015-05 ...
TTCAAAAAAGCGGGAATCCTACATTAATACCTATTTCTCAGTTTAATCCTGCAAACGAACTTCACGGATTCAGGTTTGAATTATTAAAACAATACTATCTAGATCATAACTATAACTGTAAAGATATAAAAATTATAAACCAATTACTAGAAAAGAGAATAGAAAAAATAGAAAAGCAAAAAATCACCATCTTAGTCATTATTAGTGTTTTGATTTTACCCCTATGGGATATTCTCATACAATTCTACTTCGATGAGCTTTCTGCTTTAAAGGTATTTAAGTTTTTTATTTTCTTAATTATATTTTCATTTGCTACTCTTGTCGTAACACGTTTTTTTAATAGAGCCTTATATCTCTATGAAGAAAATTTCTACATAAAAAATAACGTTTCTATTATTGAAAATTTAATATATCTCAATGGATATATCATTCCGGTAATGAATAATAAAAATAATCGCAAAAGAAAGAAACTGAAGATTTCCCCTAAAAAATCTGTACAAAATCTTTCCAAGCCGATGAAACACCATCTATCACAGTAGATGCTTTCTCAAGCCATCCTAAAAATAAATCCAGCCCCTGAACGCAAAAGTCTGTCAGACCAGAGACTGCTTCGAATCCACTCTTATAAGCAGCCATTCCACGAAATTGCCGAAGGCCTGCCTCCGCTTCAATTACTTTAATCTGTATTTCTCCATAACCACATTTATCAACTGCTTCCTCCATCACTTCTTCCGCCATTTCTGGTTCATCCATAGCAGTGTAAACCTCTGCCAATCCAAGATAAGCCTCATAGTTTTTTTCGTCTATAGTGATAATATTTTCAAAAACAACTTCCGCCTGTTCATAATCCATTTCTGAAAGGTATTTATACCCCAAATCTAACTGCTCAGAATGCTTTTTTTCAGACACCTTTCCATATGCGAATATATTAACAAACCCAAACACAATAATAACTACTATTCCGCCAATCATAAATCTTCTGATTTTTTTATTCATTTTTTATGCCATCCTGCTTATTTAAAGTTTCATATGCTTTAACCAACACAACTGTTATGTTATCTCTTTCCCCCCGCCGTTTTACAAGCGAAACAGCATCAGCAATACATTTCTTTATAGACAGGCGGTTCATCAATCGCGCCGGATTTAGTAATTCCTTTATCTCATAATCTTCTAATTCATGGACGAAACCATCTGAGCATAGCAAAAATACATCTTCCCTGCAAACATTTCCACTTTTATACACCACCTGAAGCTTTTCTGAGGACCCTATACATTGCAAAATTATATTACGACGCTTATCATATCTTGCTTCTTTCCTTGACAGCCGCCCCTCTCTGATTTCCCGGGCCACAACACTCTGGTCTTCTGTTAGTTGCTGTAGCTCATGGTTAATACAATAGGCTCTGCTATCACCAATTTGTGCCGTGATATACTTTCGATTAATAATGACAAGCAGTGTCAGCGTCGTACCCGTTCTTATACCTTTATCCTGTGCGTATTCATAAATTAGACGATTTTGTTTTTGAATACACTGCTCTATTTCCGCACATAAATAACCTGCAAGCTGCTCCCTGCTTTTCCCCTGAACATTCCTGCTGATCGTATAGTCAAACCAGTTATTTAAAAACTGAATTGTGCTTTTGCTTGCATAATCGCCTTCCTGCAATCCTCCTACTCCATCGCATACTGCTGCCAATACCAGAGAATGCTCTCCTATCTTCATCATCCTGACGCAGCAGGCATCCTGATTAACCTGACGGCAGATACCAATATCTGAATGCATATCCGCAATAAAATGCAGATCTGCTGCAACATCTGAATGTTGTAAAGCACTTTTGTCCTTAATTCGTATTGTTTTTTCTTTCATTTAGGGCTCCAGTCCAGGCTATATCGGCATTATTTCTACACTGAATTCCACCTCTCCCAGCCTGACTATATTTCCAGATATGATTTCGCTTTCCCCATTTATCATTCTTTCATCTAAATATGTATGATTGGCAGAATTCAAATCTCTGATAAAAAAGCGATTGTTCCTTTTGTAAAATTCACAATGCTGTCCTGAAACTGTGAGATTATAGTCCACCGGAATTTGAACCATATCATTATTTCTCCCAACAATTACAGGGTTATCCAATGGATATCTGAAAATTCTCTCAGGATTTGATCTATCCCGCAGAACCAGCAGGTACCTTCCGTCTAAAATCACCGTGTTTGGTTCATCCGGCTCCTCATATATGATCGGTTCTGGAGCGGGAGCAGGCTTTTCGTTTTTATCACCTCTATTTTTTTTCTGATAAATAGCAAGAACCACCCCAGCTATAACCAAAACAGCTATCCCTGCTATTTTATCTATTCCAATACCAGTAGACTTCTGCTCCACTACTGGTATCGGTGTAGAGACGGGTGTTGGCACAGGCTCTAATGTAGGCGTGGGCGTAGGAGGCGCTGGTGTAGGAGTTTCTTCAATTTCAGGTTCTTCGTTTATCGTTGAAAAAGGCATTATTGCTTGCCCCGTTACTTCTATATCCCCTCCGTCCGTATGAATATTGAGCAAAATATGTCTGCTTTCTCCATCCATAACATTTTCAGGAATACCCATTCTAACAGAATAGATATTTGAGAAATCATGGATTTCATCCACGATTAGGCTGACATCTTCATAATCTTCTATCAATAACTCCTTTCCTCCGGTTACACGGGATAACGCAAACATATTTTTCAATTCCGAAGAATTATCATTATATATGTGCCCAATCGTGTAAACAGGCCTTGGGGTATCCTTTAGTTTAGATGTCAATTCCTCCTTCGTAATGCCGATTTCCTTATTATCAACTCCATCCGAAATAATGATAAATCTGGTGTATTCCGGATCATCTTCAATTTTTTCCACTGTCTGAAGTAAATAATCTGTCAAATAAGTATCCTGATTATGAAACTCAATTTCATCAATAAGCCTTACCATTTCCTCAGCATCCTGTGATTTCTCCGTTAAAAACTGAATGTCTTCACCAAACACTGCAAGGCTAACCTTTTCATTTTCCGGCAGCTCCTGGACATACTCTCTCAAAATATTCTTAATATTTTCCCGGTTACTTTCAGATATTGACAAAGAATTGTCCATCATAATAATAGTATGTATAGAAATATCCTCCGGAGGAATTATTTCCACACTTTCACAGGGATACTGAGCAACCTGTCCATCTACAGAATTGATGCTGCTCTCACATTCTATATATGAGACAACCTCTTTATCATCTACCACTATTTGCAGAAGGCTTCCCTCCGCTGCAGCATATACCTTCCCCACATTTCCCCAAGTTAAGAGAATAACAAACAGCCCTATTTGCCATTTTCCCCAAAACTTTGTTTTCCTCATTTCTTATACCTCTCTATACTCACTATTTATCTTTACTATCAATTTTTCTCTCTGCTTTTTAAAAAATAGTACAGCTAAAATAAGTGCCGCTACACCTGCCAGGCACAGAATACCTCCTGCAATAATTAAGACTTTTCCCATATTATCTTTCCCCATTATTAAGAATTCACAGCCAGTTTGCCTGCACCAACTCTGTATACACCTTCTCCAATAGAAGCATTTCCGGGTCTTCTCCTCCCGTCTGTTGAAATAATTCCATAGCCATATTATAGTTTTCTTCAAAACCGTGATAATTTCTCTCTGAAATATCCTTATTTGCTTGTTCATCAGCTTCCAGGAAAGCTTTGCGTTTATATGAAATATAGTTATCTCCAAACAGGCTAATTGCCTTATCTATGATTTCATGTGCCTGTCCAAATTCCCCTGTCTGCTCATACAAAATCGTAAGATTTATATATGTCTGATAGGATGCCATCCCATTGCTGATAATATCATTGAATACCTCTATCGCTTTCCGACTGTATTGCAGGTCACCTGTATTTGCCTCCAGATTGATATACATCTGCGCAAGCCTCTCATATAAAATTCCAGTACTGCCAAGAGGGAGCTCCCTGATTCCCTTTTCAAGCATTTCTGCGCTATCCTTCAGTGCCTCTGTACTATTTTTATCCAGATCACTATAGAAGACATAGGCTCTTGTACGGATATTATCATCATTTGTGACTTCCAGGCATTTTTTTAGCTTTTCCTTTGCTGTCGCTACATCCTTCTGGCTTCCTGCTATTTCACCCTGCACAAGATAAATCTGGTCCTCCTCCAGTCCGTTTTCAATAGCAGCGTTTAAAACTTCCTGTGCATTATCACCTTGTTCCATTCCAGCATATACGATTGCCAGATCACGGTATATTGCCCTGTTCTGCCTATCATATTCCAACGCTTTCTCCAGTACATCGACTGCATCCTGGTAATTCTCTTGTTCATAATAACAGTTTCCCAAAAGCAAATACAGATTTGCTTCGGTAACTGTATCCTCAAATTGATATTCACTTAGCAATTCTTGTATGTATTCGGTACACCCATCATAATCCCTGTTCTTATACATCCATAGAGCTCTTTCGTAATAAGCTCTCGGATCGGATTCATCCAATGCCATACATGCAACATAATTCTCTTCAAAGTTTTTTTGTTCAAGATTTGCAATAGCTTCTTCCATCCTAGAGATATATATCCCATATAAATTCTCTTTTTCTGTACGATCTATTTTTAGCCCCGTAAAAATCAGTACAATTCCTGCCAAAAAAGCTGTAAATGAAAAAAATAACTCTGCCCTCTGTTTAAACAGTAGCTTCTTATACCTGCCATCAAGTTTTGCAATCTGATCCAATGCTTCCAGCATCTTTTCAACAGACTGGAACCTATCTTCCTTTCTGTATGCCATGGCGGTCGTTAAAATATAGGCAAAGGCATCGGAGGACAAGATACTTAGCTGTTCATAATCCAAATCTGGCTGCCCGTCATCCGGTCTTCTTCCGGATAATAAATGATATAAGGTTGCTCCAAGACTATAAATATCAGACCGGGTATCAATCTGATGTTCCGGATTATCCACAAAAATACTGTCCACATCAGTCTCTAAAGCTGCTGTTTCCTCATCGATTAACTGATCTTCCTTCAAAAGTAAGGTTTCTGTTTCACTCTCTGTATCCAATAACAATGTTTCCGTTTCACCGACACCATTCTCGTCATCCAGAAGCATTGTAGTATTTTCTAATCCAATCGTTTTCGTCTCTGCTAATTGTTGTAATCTTTTTTGAATTTCCTGCACCAGAGCTTTTTGCTCTGGTGCCGCATATCCTTTGCTATATCCTATAGCCATAATCTTATTCTGCTCAAAAAAACCTGAAATATTAAAATCAATCAGGCACACATTATCTGATGGGGTCCGCATGATATTTGCAGGCTTGATATCTCCATGCAAAATAGGTATTTCCTGCCCATGCAGATAAATCAATGCTTCACACAATTGTCTTGCATATTTAATAATTTTGTCCACCGGGAACTTGACTCCCCTATCCAATAATTGCTGAAAAGACTCCCCCGGAATAAAGTCTATAACTGTATAGACATCTTCTCCCGCTTCAATGAAATCCAATACCTGAGGTAAATAAGAATGGCGGAGATTTTTCAGTATATCCGCTTCCTGTCGGTTTTTCAGCTCATTTCCAGATTTCACATGCATTTTCTTTATTACAACTTCTTTTTTTAGGCGCTTATGATAGGCTTTATAAACTAAACCACCTCCGCCTTCTCCAATCTGTCCAATAACGGCATATGTATCTTTCAACTGTGCCTGGATATTTACTGTCAAATCTCCCATACCATTCAACTCATCTTTCTGCTATCCATGAACTTCTTCTGTGGCTTCATCAGTACTTATAATTTCATTGTTTCTTTCCTGCTCCGCCTCTTCGGAATTTTCCACCGGTTCCTGCGGCTGTGCCGTTTCTGTATTTTCCAGAATAAATCCATCTTCCTCTGGCTTTAAGCAATCCTCTGGTTCCGCCGCTTTTGGTTCGGCATTTTCTTCCGACTCAGTGCCCTCCGATTCAGTAGCTTCTTCTGATTCAATCTCAACCAGATTATTATTTTCTTCTGCTCCACTCTCCTCCGGCTCCGCTGCTTCCTCCGCTTCGACTTCAGCAGGTTCTACCGTTTCTTCCGACCCGGTTTCGATTACCTCCACGTTCTCATCTGCTCCGACTTCGCCCTGCTCCTCAGTCTCTTCCGGTTCAGCTTCAATCAAGTCGAGTGCTTCCCCTGTCTCATCCTCCAGCGTCTCTACAGTTTCCTCCGATTCGGTTTCAATCTGCTCCACAACTTCTTCGATCACGGCCTGATTCTGTTCTATGATTTCTTCCGCTTCAATTTCCATCGTCTCTGCTGTTTCTTCCTCCGATAATGACAATGCTATCGGGATGCCAACATTTTCAGCCTGAGCAACTGCCGGAGTATCATTATCTGCTAGCTCACTTGGATATTCAAAAACGATATTATTCTTCACCACCAAATGACCGTTTTCAATTCGAAAGACTTCCCAGGTGGTGCCTTCTTCATTAACAGGGACATTACCGTCAAAAATAACCCCTTCTCCACTGTAAACCACAACCCTGGCATCAGAATTCGCCAGATTCCATGCACTGCTTTCCCCTGGACTGGCCCAGCTATTTGTAAAGTTGTGAACTGCATAGATGTAAGAATTGCCTGCCCCAATGATCACAGTGGTAGTCTCAGGTCCATAAGAAGTCACGTCGTCTACGTCCAATGACGCTTTCCCATCACTTGAATTTTTATTGCCATAATAAACATGATAATTATCATTACCAGTACAAATCAAATGGGAATCCAGATCTCTGGGCGTTTCACCCCAGGTAAGGACAATACGGTATTCCCCCAGCGTCTGAATCTCAGGTGACATACTGACAGCCAATTCATTTTCTCCTGGCTTAATTGTTTCGTTATGGCTGTATGTAGAATAGCCGTCCTGGGATACTTCCACCGTATAGTATCCGGCGTTTACCCCATCATCAAGCGAAAATCTTCCATCACTCCCCGTGGTTGTATGTCTGTTACCTGCAATGGTATTTTGATCGCCATTTGTCGTATTATCGAAGCCATCGAGAAGTACTACCGTTGCCCCTTCAATATTTTGGGAATTGATGGCATTGATAACTACCCCTTTTAACAATGCCGACTGCCTGCTTTCTTCTTCTGTGAGCATGATATAACTGCTGCTGGTCAAAACATCATTTAAAACAGCAACCGTTGTGCTCAAATCAACGTATCCCGCCTTTGACAGAACAATCCTGTAGGTACCGGCAGACAATTCCTGAATATAATTTCCTATCGTATCTGTATTCGCCAAAACAGGTGATTCATTTTGTCCAGAAAAGATAGTTACAGTCACGCCTTCAATTCCCTGTCCGTCTATCCCATAGATGTTTCCGGTAATACCTGTTCTTGGTGCGGCTACTGTGCCAGAGTTGTCCTCTGACCCACTATCATGATTTCCTCCGCCATTACTAGAAGAACTGTCGGAACCACCGCTCTGGCTTTCGTCACCTTCACTTCCATTATCATTAACTATCTCACCGCCTGTATTTTGATTATTCTCCAACGCCGGTTGCAATGGCTGTTCAGGAACTGTCAGTGGAATCCTGACCGGTTCCTCATCCCCCCGGGTAACTGTAAGAACCGGCGCAGTATTCCGGGTTCGGTCTTCCTGCTGCAGGCCTACGGCAATGGCTGGTTCTTCTTCCTCACCGTCTTGGTCTTCCTGAGTCGGCACCTCCTCGCTTTCTCTTTCTTCCACATCTTCGGATTCCTGACTTATCTGTGCCTGCCCTTGCTCTGGTTGATCATCCCCTGGCTGATACTCTTTGAGCATCTCCTTTAAGCGGTCTGAGTCGGTTACCCGGATCCCTTCTTCCAGAGTGGATATTACCAGTTCAATCTGATTTTGCGATGCATACATTTGTGCCAGGCTGGCATATACCTCAACACTGTCCGGCAACATTTTTTTAGCCTGTTCCATAATCTCTATTGCTTTATCCTGTTGTCCTAACGCCATATATGCATCAGACAGTCCCAAATATGCTTCCAAACAATAGGGATCAATTTTCAAAGCTTCTTCATATGCAATCACTGCATTTTCATAGTCAAGCTCTGAAACATACCTTTTACCTAAATCCAACTGCGCCTGCAAATCACTGCCGGAATGATTTACATTTACCGCAATCACTGCCACCACTGCAATGGCTGCCACTGCCAGTATCGCACCTATGAATATCTTTGATTTAAGTATATTCTGCATTACCTTTTCCTCCTTTTTGTATTTTTATTAAAAATTTTTATAAAAACCCGTACATACGGAGTTTTTATCAGGAATTATTCTTTATAAAAAGTAAAGTCCTCATTGGCAAGCCGGAGCGTCATCCCATCATAAAGGGCTTCCCTGGTATCTGGCCGTAGCCTTTTTCCATTAACAAAACTGCCATTTTTTGACTGATTATCCTCAATATAATAGTTCCCGTCTGTACACTCGATCACTGCATGGATACGGCTTACTGCTTTATTATCAATCCGAATATCCGCTATCGCCCCTGAGCCAACCACTACCTTACCCCCATTGATCTGATATACCGTTTCATCCTGTTTGCGAACCAGTTTAGCTGATGGCTGCACAGAAAAATTCTCTTGTTCTAGTATTACCGTCCCGATATCTTTCCCTTGAGTCATAAGCGGTTCCTGTATAATCAGCGTATTTTCATAACTCTCATACATATCGCTGTGCCTGGTTTTGACATAATCTGATGCAGGTTCCCTGTAGCCTGATACTTCACTCTTTTTTTCTTCCGCCTCTCCGTTGCTAACTGGTTTCGGCTTTTTAGATATGAAAAGGAAACCTCCCTTTCCTTTCTTCACTCCTTTCTTTATTTCCGGTTCTTTCTTTTCTGTCTGTTTCATAGGTACCGAAGGAACTTCTAAAGGAGCTCCTTTTATTCCCGGTTCTCTCCCGGGTATGTTAATAACCGGGATTTTAGGACTAGAGGATGATTTCTTTCCCGTCTTCTTTTCCGCTTCTTTTGGAATTATCCTTTCTTCCTTTTCTTGGGGCTTTACCACACTTTCCACCCTCTGCTCAATCACTTCCGCCTTCTTTTTCTCCTTATGCCCATCATCAGGCATGCTGGCATTTTTCTTAATTACTTCTCTGAAATCAGAGAGCTTGCGTATTGCTCCTCTACTGAAGGCATTTTGAATATCGAACAGATAAGGATCCTTTTCCTGATAGTCCGGTTGCACTCTGTTTACAACCTCCTGCAAAAATGCAATTTTGTCTTTACTAAAAGTGTGATCAAAGGGGAGATACATCAACATACAGTTTCCCTGTCCGTCCAGATAGATATATTCCCAATCCAAAAACAAATGCTCCATATCCAACATATAGGCATCTACTTCTTCAAAGGCATTTAAAATACTGCTGAAAATCCCCAAAACCTCCTTCTTCGGTCTCGGAATAGATATCCTGTTATTCAGTTTCATCAATCCTGTAATATTAAACTGAATCTGTCTTTTTTCATTAAGCCGTACAATCTGTGTCTGTACAATATTTGTAAACTGATTGTTTGCCATCATATGCATCGCAAAAGAATCAACCTCAAGATCTTCATCGATTTCATAAGTTAAATAAGTTGTTTCCCCTACACTCTGCTGTTTAAACATGAAGCTCATCTCTCTCCCATACCTTTCTTTCAGGCAGCTCCTAATCCATAATCTTAAGTTGAAGCAGCGTCCACATGCTGCCATGACACACTGGAGCGACCCCATCCTGTGTCATAAGGCCTGCATCATCAAAAACCGGCTGGATAACCATATGGCCATTCTCATCTATGTATCCCCATATTCCACCCTTCTTCACTGCCGCATATCCATTTGTAAAGGATCTGGCATCCTCATAGGAACATTCAATATTTAAATTCTCGTCCCGATCAATATATCCCCATTTTCCTTTGATACACACCGCACACATATTATCTGCTTCAAAGGCTTTTATGTCCTCATAGGTTTGTTCCGATAGCCTTTCTCCCTTTTCATTTACGAAAAAGAAATCAGCCCCCTGTTTTACTGCGATCATCTTGTTCACACTACAGATTCCCCTGCTGTTTCGGGAAACTTCGTCAAAAAGGAACTCTGTGACCAGATCCCCTTTTCTGTCGATCAGCGCCCATTTCTCTCCTTGCTTTACCGCCCCCACTCCTTCATATAAAGGCGTTGCGTCATCATAAATAAAATCCGTTTTTACATTGAAATTTTTATCCAGATATCCATATTTATCCCCCTTTTTTGCTACTATCCTACTTTGGGAGACAGTGCTCAACGCTGCAAATCCCTCCTCGGGCATTTTGGTCTTATAACCCTCCTGATTGATAAAAAAACAGTCCTTTCCATCCCTTACTGAAATATCCTCTTTGTCCTTTCCGTTATATTCGATTTCATCATAGACCGCCTCAACTACCACCTTCCCGTCAAGGTCAATCAAGCCCTTCTTTCCTTCCTGCTCATAAACGGCATATTCCCCCGCAAAATCATAAATCCTCTCATAAGCGCAGATGCGCTCCACATATTTTCCTTTTACGCTGTCATAATAATCTGACACAATTTTACTGTCGGGATACTGTTCATATAAACCGCTCACCAGGTCAATGGCACTGTCCTCCGAAAAATTTTCCACTGTAAATTCATAAAGCTTTATCACGTCTTCCTCAACAGGACCATAAGTAGAAATGATTGCATTCATTTTTTTTCGGTATTCTTTGTAATCTCCCATTGCCAGATAGTCATCCGCAATTGCCTCATCCAAAAAAAGAATCTCTCCCTTTACTCCCTTTGCCTCCTCATACTGGGCAATAGCGTCCAGATAAAGCCCTTTTTCTTCCAGCCTCTGTGCCTCCGCAACCATGTTGTTGTATTTCGTTTCATTTCCCAGCCATGTAGATAATGTGATATACCATGCAAGCCCCAATAAGGCAATCATGACTATCGATAGATTTTTTTTCATAACTTCACCTATGCTCCTATTAATAAAACGATTAATGTGCCAACGGCAGAAAATGGGCCGAATGCTATTTCATCTTTCATACTTTTCTTCTTCATCAATACCATGCCCCCTCCATAAAGAGCTGATAATATCAATGAAACCACCATCACCAGATACGTGGTCTTAAATCCCAGGCACATACCGATCACTGCAAATAATTTCACATCTCCCATGCCAATGGCATGACGGGAAATCACATATGCCATAAAAAAAATCATCCCGCTTACCATCCCCCCAAGCAGGGTAAACTTGATATTCTCAATCCATAAGTCGGGAAAGCAAATGATTTCTGCTACAAACAATATCCCTCTGCTTATCAGAATATAAATCAGCCACCTGTTCGGGATAATCTTTTCCTTCGCATCCTGAATGGCTATCGGATATAGGAGAGCTAGCAAAAGCAAATAACGGATTACTTTCAAAGGCCCATAATGATACTGGTCAAAAAGCCACGTCAGCCCCATGCTCAGCATCAGACAGATCGCAAGCATAGCAGCCCTGCGCCTGTCCATATGCAGAAAATATCTGCTCCTTCTGCCTTCCTTTTCCGTTTTCCTATCAAACCAGCACATAACATTCAGGAAATAGCAGGCTATCCCTGTCCCAACCGCTACACAAACAAACATGATCTCTCACCATAATGTGGTCTTCGCACACACCTTAAACGTTCTTGGTTCTAGTTCAATGATACCTAAATGGAAATCTATTGTATAAGTAACACAAACCTCCAGCTCCGGCATCCCCCCATTAGACGAATTTGCCCATCTGCTACCGCTGAAATCCAGTCCGCTCAAGCCTCCATCAATTCCCATATCCTTTAAGTATTCATCCGCTCCTTTGGCTGACATATTCTCTATCTGTTCTTCCACAATTCCTTCCACAATGTTTTCTATCACCATATTGCTCAACATATTTGCCCCCTGAGTTTTGATCAGACTGAAAATATTGTTCATAAGGGCATCTGGATCACTGAAAAAGTCATACACATGCTGGCCGGCCTGCTGCGCTGCTCCTGCCACGCCCACACCTGACGATAAGGCATTCCCAACCTCCTCTATGTCATCCAAAAGACTTGCTGCATCTGCTGTAAAAGCCGCCGCTTGTGAGGATGTGGAAACCCGCTTCTCAACGATCCCTGTCTTTGTAAGTACATAACTGTACTGGGAAACTTCTCTTGCTGCCTCATTGGCAGCATACTGCAGAACCACCTGCGCTCTGGCAATTTGGATGAAATCCATCATAATAAGATAAAATACAATAAATATCACTAAGAAAATGGATGCCTCCAGCGTGATGCTCCCTTTTTCAGTTTTTCCTTTCTCTTTAATAACCCTGAATTCCATGATAATCCACCTTAAATGAATCCCTGTCATAGGAAACATCGTATCCTGCGCCGCCCAGTCTCTGTAAAAAGAATGTATCGATAGATACAACGGCATCAACGGACACCATCGTATACATATCTTTTAAGGTATTTGAATTGTTTGTCTTTTTCTCCGTCAGGTTTAATTCAATACAGTCGGCAGTCCTTCCCAACAGATTTTTCTGATTGGATGTGTACATATTGATACAGACCAAAATCCAGAGATAATCCTCATAGGTAAAGCCTGAATTGTCATCATCAGAACTTCCCGAAGCAGTCGGTAACAGCCAGGTATTCCAGTTGTTCTGCCGCTTAATCAAAGGCACTGCCTTGCCGTCCACCAGATCCACCATATTATCAACTGTTTCAACCGTAGCCGCAATGGTCTGGAGCGCACATTTAATGGCTATCCTCCCCAAAGCTCCTACCGGAAAAAATGACGCAATGGTTCTTGCCTGACCAGTTAACTTGCTATTAGTAAATGCAAAACACATATTAAAGACAAAATTTGCAGCAAATATAATCGCCTTGGTTTTATTGATATTACTTCTTACATTGGGACTCCCCCACAATATGTATTCCACCTCTGCCCGGTAAATCGCATTTTGTTCCAGAGACGCCCTGCTCAAAGACCGGGGTGAAATTTCGTTTCCGCTTCTGTCCCGGTTTACCGTATAATAGGAAAACATGTCCATCACATATTCCGTAAAATACAGCGGTTCCACGATATCCTCTCCCACCCCTGTCATCCAGGAGCTCAGGGAGGACATCTGGGACAGAGTCGCGTTATCCTCATTTAAATTGTCGCTTCCGCTTTCCGCTGCCTTTTTTCTTGCATCCTTATCATCCAGGCTTCCTTCTGCCTTAAGGGAATCACCACCATAATCCCCTGCCGGCGCAATCCCCAGCCATACAGTAGGAAGTTCATTTTCTGCCATATCTCTTACATTTACATCAGCCACATCATCTGTTGTGAGCAATGTCTTTAGTTTGTTTTTTCTGTCTTCGAGTTTTTCCTTCCAATCCTTTTTTGCCTTCTCCGCCTTTGTTTCATCCGCATTGTCTGTATTACAATATTCATCGTTGAGTTTCTTCACAAAAGCGTCCCGATCATCCACTTCCTTATTGATTGTCACAGACAAGGCCATTGCAGCCGGTGTGTAATAACGCACCAGAAAATCGCTTGCAGCATTGCTTACTTCTCCGCTCTCAACAATCTGCCCATAATTAGCTTCTCCTATAAATACCGATTTGGAAGAAACATCCTGATCTATACGGTACCCTGTAAAAGTCACCTGATCCAGGGACGTTATTACCTCATCAAAATATATTTTATTGTTATTAATTTTCTGTTCAAATCCTGCGATAATTCCTTCATTTTCAAACAGACCGCTTACCTCGTCGATGCTCTCCTGATAAGTTCGTTTTGAATCGCCATTAGATAAATTGTTGACTGCGCCCTTCCAATCCTCATACTTTCCCTTACAATCCTCTAACTTTTCCCGGATCTCATTCAGTTTATCCACAATATCGGTACAATTTTCGCTGCCCTCTGTGGCACACTCCCATTGCGCATGCATATCTATATAGGACTCTTCCACAAGCGCATCCAGCCTCTGTTCCACTCTCTCCGTTCCGTCTGCCAGTATAGACTTGGCATTTTCATATTCGGAAATAATTCTTTGTATCTCGTCATATTCATCACTGCCGGCCTCCAGTCCATCTAGCAGGTCAGAAGGATTTTGTCCCCGCATGGCATTTTCAATCCTCTTCATTTTGATCAGATTGGATGCAACCTCCGCCGTTATGCTGCTTATGTCGCAAGCCAAATCTGCCATACGCTCCATAAGACTTCTCATATCCCCTGAGTCAGTGTCAGTACAGTTCTGCAGGCGGTAGTGTGTCACCGCCAGCAATGTGATATCCTCATAATTTTCTTTTGTATCAGTCAATAATTGATTTAAAGACTGTTCACTGCCTATCGCATTTACATAATAGTTCTGCCCCTTTTGGCTGCCCTTGCCATAGATCAGATCCTTTAGATCGTCCAACTGCTTCTGGACATCATTTAATTCCTTTTCGAATTTCAGCTCCGCATCCGCCGCTGCCCTTTCCTCCGCTATGGTTTTCAGGCTGTCAACCTTCCCCTCCATTGCACGGTCAAGAAGCATAACCGGGCCGCGGTATTTCATATATTCCAAAACTTCCTGTTTAAAAACTTCTGTCTGGTAAATTTCCGTATCAACAAGATCAGAAGCAGAAAAACCTCCCTCTGTCAGCTCCAGATACACCAAAGCTTTTGCAAAATCGTCTCTGGAAATACCGCTGGCATTTAAAGATGTCTTAAAGCAGTCCTGCATAATACTTTCTATCTCTTCTGCAGTATTTGCCATTGCAAGCAGCCCATACACATCATTTAGCTGCTTATGGTAATTGGACAGGGCGGCATTCATTGCCAGATCCCCTGCCCCTGAAACAAGATTTTTACTTGCCAAAATTCTGCTGCCATCAACCATGACTCCGCTGAATATAAAAGTCGGAATCAAAATCAATGTCAGAAAGACCGCAATTGTCCCTTCATGTTTTCTACAGAAATTTACCATTTTCACCACCTAAAATACATATTTTATGATACCGTCCATGATCTTTCCTATATCGTCTGCAATCCCAAGCTTTTCACTCGCCATTGTAAGGGCATCCCCCGCTAAATCCACCATCCTCACAAAATTTGCAGGATCCATGGCTACGGCTGTCGCCGATTGTTTAAACGCCAGGGAATCCGGATAGTCAAAAAAGCGCATAACTCCCGGGGTAGGTACGCTGAAAGTCACCTCTGCCATGATCTGAGTGGAAAATAAGCCCCTGTCAATGGTCACGGTATTATCCGCATACTCCCCTCCTGCCAGTATCAGAGTGCTCTCTGCTACCTGATCCATAAAGCTCTGCAGCTCTCCCTGACTTGTCCACGCACCATATCCGGCAATTTCCCGATATAGGACAAGCAGGTTATCATGGGCTGCCTTATAGTAGGCATTGACATCTGCAGGGTCTGATGAAAAATCAATTGGTTTTTGCATATAATCCCCCAGTTCACGATAACCGGGATTGGCTAGCACATGAGCGCCCTGATGAGCCACCCTCTGTACTTGGTAAAGCATCGCCATCTCCTGCAGTTTAAATAATCCCAAATAAATCAGGGAAAAGACAGTCAGTAACACAATTGGAAAAACAATGACTGCCTCCACCATGACTGCACCTTTTTCTTTCCTCATAATCTAAGATCAGTTACCAATAAAATCTGTCAACTGGCCAAATACATTGGTAACCGCCGCTGTCAATTGTTCCTGAAAAATAACAGCAATAGCAATCACAATTACCATGATCAGAATAATGGATACAAAATTTGTGTCCCCATTCTCCCTTAACAACTCTTCAAGCTTTTCATTCAAAATCTGTCTCATCTGCATTTTCTTGATCTGTAAAAATGTTTTCATATCCGCTTCCTCTTTTCTTTCCTTTTCTGTTTTGTGCAGCTTATATCTTATAACCCCGAAATAATCGGAGCCATAATCATGAATAAAATACCGATAAAAATGATCACCGTGGGCATCAGCAGCTTTGCATTTGCCTTTTCTCCTTTTTGTTTCACCAGATTACGTTTTTCCACCCACAATTCATCTGCCATATCCTTTAAAAATATGGTCAGTTCAGCCGCTCCTTTTTCCAACCCCTGAATCACCATGGAAGAAAATTTCCTGACCTCTTTTATACCACACCGTTCTGCAAATTCACGGTATGCCGCCGCTTCCTGCACACCGTTTTCAAGCTGCGCAGCCGTCAAACGCATTTCCTGAAATAACACTGTGTCAGACTGGTTTGCGATCAGATTCCATGCATCCCGAAGCAACATTCCTGAATTTACAAGCAGTGTCATTTTGGAGAGCACCTGGGGAAATTCCGCAAGAATTTCTTCCCTTCTTGCGGTAAGCTTGTCCTTAAAGCTTTCGTTCATATACCACACAAAAATCGCTGCAAAAACTACTCCAAACAACAGTGCAATGGGATTATTCGCCAAAAGTGCTAAAAGGAAAATGATCGGAAGTACTGTGACCACATAAGTAATTTTTCCTCCCACAGAAACATAGTAATAGTATTCGGCATACTTTTTCCCATACACCTCCGACATTAGCTTAACCTTCTTTCGTGCGGAATCGGATTTAATATTAAAACGAATCAGTTCCATGATTTGGAACCCTATAAAAAATAGTTCACTCAGATAATAATCATTGGAATCAATGGAGGATGTGATCTCCATAAACTTTTCCTCATATTTTGCTGCCAATATCACCCAGAACAGAACAACCATTGTCGTAGGTATCAGCATTGCAAGCTGAAATGTACTCTGCATTTTTTATACCTTTCCTTTTCAGACTTTAATATCTGTAAATTTACGTCCCAGATAATAAGCCAGATAAAACATCCCCAACGCTATCAGTTTGATCGCCACATTAACGGGCGTATTGGAAGCCGCTGTCATATCGCTTCCCATTCCTCCCAGGCTTACCAGTATTACTAAAGGCATTACCATCATAATGTTAAGTTCATTTTTATTGCCCGCAATGATTGTCTGGATCTCCATTTCTATCTCGATTTTGTCGTTGATCACGTCTCTGGTGGACGCGATGATATTTTGTATGTTTGCCCCCTGTCTTAAGGAAACTCTGAACACATCCGCAAAACTCGCCACATCCTCTAGGCCGCTCCGCTGGGCAAAATTCGTCAAAAGCTCTTCTATATTGATGTTATTTTCCATTCCTGTTACGATAATGGCCAATTCTGTGGTAATATCCGCCTGTTCTCCGTAAATCTGCTCCAAATCATTCCATGCATCTTTGAAGGATTCCAGCGTATTTTTACCCGTTGCATAGGAAGATGTGAGTGACTCCAACAAATCCTTAAACTGCAAAAGTAATTCCTTTGCTCTTTTTTTCTGCCTACTTTCCTGATAAATTCCTTGTGCCAGAAAAGCGATCACAATGGATGCTGCAATGGTCACAACCATACTTTTAAAAAACAACCATGACACCAATGCCCCTATTCCCGCCCCCATCATTCCTGCTATAATTCGGTCCTGCAGAGACATATTATAGACATGATAATCGTCACCACTGCCTATTAAAGATTCAATCGGCTCATATTTTTCTTTCTTTTTCTTAAAAAGCATCATATCGTACCTCTATATTTTTCCTCTGTACCCCATTAATTTCAGCTTAAAATCGTTAATAAGAGGATTCGCTGTCCGCTTAAGTGTTCCAATCACTTTATCAATGGTAGAATCCTCCTCTTCCTCAAATACGTAGAGCGGATTTAATTGGATTTTTCCCTCTTCATATTTAACCACTTCCGTGATCTCCATTGTTTTTCTGGATCGATCACGCAACCTTGACAAATGGACTATAATATCCACCGCCGATGCGATTTGCTGTCTTACTGCATCCAAAGGGAGCCCTTCTGCTCCGGTCAAAACCATGGTCTCCAAACGGCTCAACATATCTCTGGTAGAATTGGCATGACCCGTTGACAGGGAACCATCATGTCCAGTATTCATAGCCTGCAGCATATCTAAGGCCTCGGCCCCCCTGACCTCTCCTACAACAATTCGGTCAGGTCGCATACGAAGAGCTGATTTGATCAAATCTCTAATAGTGACTGCTCCAACCCCTGCCGTGTTGGCATTTCTAGTTTCCAGACTGACCAGATTATCCACATTGGCTATCTGCAATTCAGCAGAATCTTCAATCGTAATCACGCGCTCATCACGAGGAATAAAATTAGAAATTGCATTCAAAAAGGTCGTCTTACCAGATCCTGTTCCTCCGCAAATGAAGATATTATATTTTGCCCTCACCAGCAATTGAAGAACATCTGCAATCTGCGGTGTTATTGAACCATATTGAATCAGTTTTTCCACTGTCATAGGTTCTTTGGAAAACTTTCTTATCGTGACAATAGAACCCTTCAACGAAATAGGAGGCAGCACTACATTTACACGGGAGCCATCAGGTAGTCTCGTATCTACAATAGGATTTGCCTGATTGACCTCCCTGCCTGCCAAGGCCACGATCCTTTGTATAATATCCTGTAATTTTTCTTCACTCTCAAATTGCTCTTCCAGCTTTTTCAGTTTCCCGGATTTTTCAATAAAAATTTCCTCTGGGCCATTGATCATCACTTCTGTTACTGTGTCATCATTTATAATCGTATCTAAAAGGCCAAAGCCTCTGATTGCGCTGAATATCTGGTCGATCAGAGACGCTTTATCTTCTATGGACACATACTTTCCGCCAAAGTACCGGTCTACTTCCTCTCTGACCTGCTTTTCCAGCATCTCGTCACTCGTTTTAGTCAGATTGATACTCTCCAAAATCTTCCTACGAATATCTTCCTGTGCCCTGGTCATTATTTCTTGTGTCATGTTGCTGCTCTCCTCAATGATTATTTAATGTTTTGCAGCATTTCCATTTGGGCAATCTTATCAATGATACTCGTAAAATTACCATTTTCTATCAAGGGGAATGCCCCTCCAACCCGAACCTGTGAAATACGCTCCGGAGTCTGTGTACCTTTTCGGATTTTATTGAAATAAATTTGTATTTTAGAAATAATATCAACCTTTTTTACTTCTTCCACCGCTTGGACAAATTCCAGATAGCGCTGTAATTTAAGGGCCGCAATTTCACTGTTATCTGTCACCAGCACCACACGATTTGCCATGGACATTACCATAATTTCCCTCTCCTGCAGACCATTTCCTAGATCAATAATAACATTGTCATAAGTTTTCGCCGCCTCGATTGCTTCTAACAGCTCTTTTATATCTTCTGGAAGTAAACTTTGTAGATCCATGGGATTAGCACATTCTTTAAAATAATATGTTCCTTTCCCATCCTGGGAGACAGAGCTCTCAATTTTTAATTCCAGAGTATTGCGTCTACTCTTTATGGCGTAAACCAGTTCGTCCAGTCCCGGCTTTCCTTCTCCTTTAAAAGATAGCTCACAGGATCCCAGATCTTCCAAATTTAAATACAATGTCTTTTCCATCTGGGAAAAAGCCTTAGCCGCTGCACATGCAATTGTTGAAGCTCCAATCCCGCCTCCCGCCGACACAACGGCAATAAAAGTTGTTTTACCACTGACTATTGATGTATTTTCATACCGGACATGCTCTTTTTGGGCATATAAATCCAATAAATCCTTATATATCTGATCGGCACGCCGATATTTTGCCAGATACCGCCTGCCCTCCTCCCAGTCATCCTCTTCTTCCACCAGATATGCCCATAACTGACTATCTCTTAGCGAATCATCCAGGCTCTGCAGTTCAGATTTCATTTCTCCGCCAACTAATATGAGGTCTGCCGTATTCGATTGAAATATTTGCTGTAAATATACCGACTGCGTATAGATATTCCATTGAAATTTGTCATAATAATGTGAGTTAAAATAATTTACCAGTTTTTCACAATACAACACATCTTCTGAACAAACAGATACTTTGATTTTCATAAAGATTCCCCATAACCTCATAATTGCTTTCAGTAATCAGATACTGTCAGCTAATCTTATTTTCTCTTTTTATCATAATTTTATATTGGTGATAGCACAATATGGCTACACCATACTTTGTCGGATTATGGAAATCCTTGTAATCAATCGTCAAATTGACAGTTATTAAACCGTTCTCCTTTTTTACCATTTAAATACAATTTTGTTAAAGTATGGAAACACCATTCCAAAATAGTATTGCCACACCATTTTTACATTTGCGTGGTGTGGCACTATCATACTTTTAGGAGGTAAAACTATGACTCTTCATCCCAAACAGTTCGGTATGGTGCTGAAAAATGCACGAATGGACAAAAAACTTACTCAGGCCGAGTTAGCCGAAATACTAGATATTTCCCTTTCGTACTTGAAAGACCTTGAGCGTTTCCGCAATAACCCAAGCTATGAGGTTTTTGAAAAGATCATCCGTTACTTTAACCTATCAGCAGACATTGTAATCTATCCCAACCGGAATCAAACTGACAATACATATCAGCAAATAGGACGTTTGCTGACCCGCTGTGACGAAAGGCAGCTTAAAGTTATCCTTGCCACCACAGAAGCGCTTTTGTCCTCAGATGAGAAATAACAAAATAATAGATGAATATATTGTTATGTAGTATTTCCGCCATTTTCTCTAAATTTTTAAGGCTCATTCCTGCAACGGTGTTCCCGCGCAAAAATGAGCCTCTTTTACTATTTCATCCATTTAATAAATTCTTCGGGAGACAAATCCTGTCTCAAAAGTCCCATACCGCTCAACATAAGGATACAGTCCATATACCCTTGACAGTATGCCTTCTGTCCCTGCAGAGAATTTAGATCTTCTAATTTATCCATCCAGTCCAGAAGTAACTGCTGCTGCTCCTGTGGAAGCTGTCGTAATACTGTCTCGCAATCCTCACGTCGCGCCTCCACTTCATCTTGGGCCTCTTTCCAGCCTGGAACTTCAATTGCAGTATCTCTGGTTATATTCTCACAGCGAAGCCTGTTCAGAAACTGTCCGATCTGATCCCATATTTTATTCTGCATACAAATAATATCCTTCCTAACTTGATAACCTTATAGTAACAAATATAATGTACCATAATCCGGACTTTAATGCTCCTGCAAAATAAATCTCTATACTTATTCCTCTGATTAGTATGAATATTAACTGTAAATCTTCTTAATCATCCTCCCCATCACTTCCCACTCAATTTCCTGTTCCGGTGCAAATTCCTCCGAAGACAAATACCGATAAATGGAGGAAAGCAGCGCCCTTGCCTCCGGGTATTTTTGCAAATCCTGAAGACCCATTGTTGAAAAAAGGAGTTTTCCGCCTCCGCAGCGGCACTCCAGCAATTGCGTCATGGGACGCAGATAGGCATAGCTGTCCATCTCCGTGATGATGGACTCGTATCTCTGCGGTAAAATCACCGCCCGCTGGCTTGCCATGGGCCACCACTGCCAGTTGGTATGGGATTCCGTAGGAAAATCCCGAAAAATAGGGTGATCACTGTCAATCAACTGCCCCATGGCTCCCTCCTGCACGGAAAAGGTTCCCACAGACCAGAAATCCGTGGTAAACTGCGCCTGTATGGAATCCGGCAGCGCTTCTTTGGTGGAAGGAGGTGTCAGATAGACCCTTCCCCCCGCTTTCAAGACCTCCCTTGCTCTTTCGTCCAGCCATGCCGTTTCATATACGCCCTTTGGGCAGATCGGTTTTACAGGTGGGTAAACCCAGATCGGATAGATGGCCGAAATTCTTTCATTGGCAGAGGCTTCCACGCTGACCGTCAGCTCCAGTTTCACAGGAATTTTGATACCCGTCAACGGAAAATCCACTGCCCCCACATCCGTCAGCTCTCCCACCGGACAACTTACCCTCCCGGCCCTCTTTTCCATACAAAAATCCTTTCCTTCCAGCCGACAGCAAAGTTCTCCTTCCACCGCTTCCTTTCCATAATTTGCTACCCTGACCTTTGCCCCCAGGCTCTCTGTACTCTCGTAAGTATACTTGGGCAAAAGTACTAAAGGGCGCTGGCTCGTGAAGAATTCCCGGAAGCCTTCCGGTCTGGCAAAATCAAAGGGCTTGGGCCTTAAATGGGAATTCAACATCCCCACCAGGGCAGTTCCCTGTCCCGGAAAGTCCTGAAGCCCCAGCAGAGAGATTCCCGACAACCCTCTGGTACGCAAAGCCGCTTCGATTTCCTCCCGATAGCCGATTTTGGATAATTCCCCGGTGGCCTCCACATATTTTTTCCAGACAGGAAGCAGTCCCATCTCTTCCACCCGCTTTTTAATCCAGCGAATATTGGCCGGCTCCGATATTCCCTGGAAATCCTCAAGCTCGTCAAAATCAGGCAGGACCTCGAACTGCCCCACCTCAAAGCTAAATACCGGTTTTGCAAAGCTCCCCCGCAAGTGCGTCATAGTTTCATCAAAATCCGTCATGGCATTGGGGTAGCTGTGATTGATATATCCCTTCATCCCGGCAAAGGTTCCCCGAAGCTCTTTCTCATAATAATTGGAGGAAGTATAAAAATCGCTTTCCGCATCGCACCCTCTGTTTCCGTAATGAACATTGGAGCCGTTTGCGTACAGCCGGGTAGAGTCCCATTTGCGGGCTTTTTTCAACAGTTCATCCATCCTCTCATGCCCCTTTTGAAGCGCATGAAGCTCGTTCCCAAAGGTCAGCATCACAAAGGAGGGATGATTCGCCAGCATCCTGAGAATTTCTTTCAGCTCCTTTTCATAATAGGAAAAACTTTCTTCCGATTCAAAGGCATTCTCCGGATTCCAGTGGGAGAGCTCCGGCTGCATCAACATGCCCATCTGGTCTGCCGCGATAAAAGACGCTTCCGGCGGACAGTGGGAGTGAAAACGCACGCAGTTGATCCCATAGGATTTATAAATTTCCAGAATGTTCAGCCATTCTGATACGTTCATGGGTGAATATCCGGTTTCCGGGAATTCCCCGCAGTTGGCCTCGCTTCTCAAAAATATGGTACGCCCATTCAGGGCCAGCCGCCCCCTGCCGTCATCCCCAAAATGCCGGATTCCAAAGGTGACTGTTTTCTCCGTCAAAGGACTGCTAACAGCAGCGCTCAGAACATCGTTCTTAGTATTGCTCTCAGCTTCGCTCTTTCCTTCTTCCTCTTCCGTAAGACTGACAGTCAGTTCATATAAATTGCCCTCATACTCATCCCACCACCGGGCCCTTTCATCCAGTTCCAGCCCTTCCAGCCGAAGCTCCGTACGTCCTTTCCCCGCGGTAACCTTTGCAGATACTGGCTCCTTTAGCGCATCCGAGCAAATATTTAGCTTTCCCTCCCATGGCATATCTGCGCACAATGTCACACAAACCGTCAATGTAGTTTCAGGATCCTGTCTCCCGGCAGCGCATTCTATGGGATATACCTGCACTGACTCCAAAAATACCGGCTCCTCCACCCGCAGACGCAGATAACCCAGCACGCCGTTCCAGTTGGTCTGTGTCTCATCCGTGGCTGCAGAGGAATAGACGATATTGTCATGGGGCAGCCCCGGATAACTGTTGTCCGACAACAGCGTGAGTTCATGATTTCCCTTCCAGTATTTTGTCAGTTCAAACACATGAGGTGTGCTGATAGAGGGTTCTCTGAAATCCGGGATCTCCCTGCCATCCAAAAAAAGCCGCAGGCACCGTGCCCGCTCCGCCTCCAGAAAAAGCCGCTTTCCATCAGGCGGCGAAAAAGAGACCCTGCGCGTCAGCCTGGCCTCCCCCTCAAAGGTATATTTTCTGGTAAGACGGGTGAGAATCACCCCATCTCCCTTTAAATCGTCATTAAAAAGCGCACTGTCCGGATGCCACTGATTATTCCCCGCATCCCTGTTTCCAATCTGACTTTCATCCAGCGTCCCCGGCAGATTCATCGTGTACACCTGTCCGTCCCCGATGTCCGCCTGCCATTTTCCTTCCAGTGAATAAAGCATGTCTTCCCTCCCGATTTTCTTCTGAAATGTTATGATTTGCTAGTACCCTAACACATTACCCTTTCGCCTGCAATTCGGGGAATTGCCCTCTTATTGATAAAAATTGCTCTTTACGGCTGAGAGAGCTGCGCCTGCGCCCTTTTTACCCTCGATTCTCATGCTCTTCTGGCTCGAGACTCCTTCTCTCACCATCCCGGAAATAAATATAATTTTCATCGATTGCCGAACGCGACTGCAGGTAAAATGTGTTCATCCCTTCATCGAGGGCAAATATCTCCTCTGCCCTGCCGCCTGCTCTCGGAACCCGCATCAGGTAATCTTCGGAAATATCGCTGCCGTCCTCATCCTGTCCTAAGTGCCTGCTTTTGCTGAAATACAGATATTCGGCGTCATAATTTACCAGAAGGATCTCCGCCCATTCTTCCTCTTCTCTTTCGTAGATTTTTTCCTGCTTCTTCGTCTCATAGTCCACATACCAGATATCTCCGCTCTCATCGGCAGCATAATATACCCCGGTTTCCGTCACCAACACGGGAAAGCCCACGATGTCGCACAAAAATTCGTACTTTCCCTCCGGTGTCTCAAGATAAACACTGTTCATCAGCTCGTCCTTATACTTCTGCACCACCTGATTTCCGCCCAGCATCTTTTTGCAGGCTCCCACATCAATCAGTGCCCGATACTTATCTCTAAGCTCTCCCCAGATTTTTTCGTTGTCGGCGTCAGGCTCATAAAGGAGAACGCTCACCTTCATATATTCATTGTATTCCCTGAAAAGGAAATCCTCTGCCGTCTCATCCAATGACCTTCTGATACGGCCTTCCTCATCAAGTGCAAAGCCAATCCGCATTCCCATATCCTCTGCCACGTACAGATTTCCCTCATAAATAGAAATTCCAAACAGAGCCTGAAAATTTCTGCTGAAAATGGCCAGCAAATCCTCCACCGCAAAGGTATTCAAATCCATCCTGTAAATCGTTGCCTGCTGCTCTTCTCCCCGCATACAGGAACCGCAGAAGTAAAGAGCGTCCTTAAAAAGCTCCATCCCCCGGCGCATCTCATAGGTATTTTCAAAGACACAGATTTCTTCCTCCTCCCCTTTTCTGAGACGATAAATCCCATCCTCCCGGGACAGATAAGTGTCATCTTTATATCGCCGGAGCATCTCATTGTACTCGTTGTTATAGTCAAAAGGGATTTCCTCCTCTTTGTTTTCCGTATCTGCGCTGCTTTGCACGCTGTTCATATCATTCTGCGCACTATCTAAAGTCTCCTGGCCATTGCCTGCGCTGTCCAGCTCACTGTCCATCCCATTCTGCACACTGCTTTGCCCATTATCCTGGGCATCCTCTGATATTCCCGGTCTCCCGGCTTCTCCATGGCTTTCACCCTGCTGCGCCTGATTTTCATAGCCACAGGAAACCATCAGCCCCATAGCCACAACCAGCAAAGCTGTCAGTCCCAAAAAGCAGACGCCCTTTTTCTTCTTTTTTTCATCCATCATACAATCAATCCTCTCCCGGAGCTTTCTTTTGTCTCCCCGAAACCCTGTGGAAAATGCCGTGAGGTTCCTGAAAGAAGCCGGCCCCTTTTGCTTCCCGCAAAAAGATAACATCAGCCGTGCATAGCGCTCCCTGCTGTCCGTATCCCTGTCCTCCAGAACCGCACTGTCGCAGGCCAGTTCCATCTCAGCAAAAAACCGACGCTGCATCCCATACACTACCGGATTAAACCAGTGAATGCTCCGGGCCATAAGCATCAGAAGCTTTAGCCATAAGTCCTTCTGTCTGTAGTGATAAAGCTCATGGTCAAGGAGCAATGCAAGCTCCTCCTCCGTCCATGTCTCTTTCCTCTCCGGGAAAAGCAGCTGCGGATGCCGCAGGCCTGTGAGCATGGGGCTGGAAATTCCTCTGCAAAGATAAACCGGGAGCACACGTTTCCCCATCCGGCTTTTCTGCAGCCTGTAAATCCTGCCCCGCAGCACCGGATCCTTTAAGGGTTTTTGCGCCCTTCTTATTTTTGTTGAAAAAAGCAAATAGCCGATCAGGTAATACAAGAGGGAGAGAATGCATCCTACCACCCAAATCAGCGCAAGGACTTCACTTCGGCTGTTTTCCCCATACCTGTCGCCTGCTCCATTGCCATCAGTAATCTCGTTTCTCTCATCCGCTCCGGTACCTGAATTTTCCCAAAAGAGGTTTCCGCCGTCCATCCCGGAAAAGGATATGCTGCCGTCATACCCTTCTCCAGGATCTCCTGTGGCTCCTCCCTTACCGCTTTCTTCCGCTTCACTTCCTGCAGACAGTTCTCCGTCAACCGCCCTTGGAGCCGTTATTTCTTCTGTTTCTTCCGTTTCCCCGGCTTCCCCCGCCCGAACAAAATCCGGCAAAACATCATCTGGCTGGATGAGCAGTCTCACCTCTGCCCATGGAAGGGTATAATTGTAAGGAATCGCCAGCCTGACTGCCAGCAATATCCACAATACTTTCAGCTTTTTTGCGCCATAAGTCCGGCGAAGCCGCCCTGAGAACAGGATAAGCAGCAAAATAGCAGGCGTCATCACAAGATTGATTTCGAGAATGTCCAAAAACAAATTTTTCATCTTTGCCCCCATCCGCGCGACCCGGCACGCACACAAAATCAGGGAAGTCTTATTCTTTCTTTCCGCCCCGTTTTTCACTGATGTAATCTTCTAATTCCTGCAAATCCTCATCTGAGAGACTGTTCCCGTCATACAAAGCCGCCAGAAAATTCCTTACTGAGTTGCGGTAAAGCCTTTTCAGGATATTTTTGCTCTCCGACTGAGTGTAAGCCTCCCTGCTGATCAGGGGCAGATACACATTATTTTTCCCTTCCCTGCGCACCGCAAGGAATTCCTTTTCCTGGAGCCTTGCCAGAAAGGAAAGAATTGTGGTGGGGGAAAGCTTCCGCCCCTCCTCCATGTGCTCCTCTATCTCCATCCTGGTAACAGGCCTGTCCAAATCCCAGATAATCATCATAATTTCAAGCTCTGAGTCCGGTAGTCGTTTCATTATAAATGACTCCTTTCGTAAATTCCGGTTTATTAATCCAAATTCGGCAGATGTAGAATGAATACATTCTACATCTGCCGAATTTAAATGTCAATTCATTTTTTTCCGCATATTCAGATTTTTACTCTGTTTTCAGCGGAAAATTTATTTGTCAGTTGCTATAACTCCAGCTCTCCGTTCGCTGAATAAATCTCATAAATCTGCTCTATATCATAGCTGTTCGCCTGTTGCTGGGCCGCTATCACCTTCTCGATTTCCGAAAGCTCCTCTTCCAGCTCATCGGCTATGACCTCTGCTGACTTGTCTTTTTGAAGCTTTTTGCATACTGCCTTTATCAGATACTCTGCCCGTCCCTCCATTATACCTTCCAGTTTCATATCCACAAAAGCCTTGCACATATCATATTTCTTTTCTTTATTTTCTACCACTTCATATTCCTCCTTAATCTTAACTTTTGCCACTACCTCAAGCAGTTCCCGGGTTTCGCTGTCCATCCGGCTGTAAGCTTCTTTATTTTCCTCTATAATTTCCTTCAGCTTTTCTTTATCACCGCTATACCGCACCACCTCAAACAACTGGCGCAGTCCCGTGTGATACTCGTCGAAGGTATCATGTTCATGGCAGTCATAAAGATTCAGCCTGTAATTGCTGACAAAATCCTTCATTACATCATCGATTTCCAGCAGATCATGCAGGCATCTCGCTCCATCCCATGGATGCTCTGTTCCACAGTACACTACCAAGGTGATAATCGGAATGAACTTCTCTTCCTTTTCCATGCCTGAAAAGAATTCATCGGTTCCGATCTTAAAATCCTTATTTTTTTCGTGAGCCGCTTTCTTCTGTTTCCACTGCCTCTGGTAGCTTAAGCTCTCTGTCAGCATATTCCGCAAAACCATGTGGTAATCTACATAGTCCTGGTTTTCCACCGCCAGTATGTGAATCAGCCGTCCTCGCCACATACGAACCTTGTCCACAATAGTTTTGAAATTTTTGCGAACACCCGCTTCTTTCCCCAGATAGACAAACTGCATATCTGCAGGCTCCAGTTCCTCAGGCTTTACTATCTGCCTTCCCTTAAAAAGAGCACCGTTTACCTGATCTGCAAATCTGCTGTTATCGTCCAGATAATCAAATTGATATTCATCTGATCTTCCCACTCAGTTTCCTCCCTTATTTTATTTTCCATATAAGGGATTCCTTAAGAAACAACGGATATAGGGCTCCGCCAGCCATCCCTATGTTAACAACGGATGCCAGGCTTCGTCAGTAATCCTGATGTCGATAAATGATTTGTCACAGACGTGATATCAGAACAACAGATTCCCAGATATGTTTGAAATTATGATAGCACATTGCTTTCTATTTTGTAAAGAACTTTTTTACTTTCATTACCGCCTTGTTTTTGCCAAGCTGACCGCCTATAATGAAACCGATAGATACAGGAAACGTCATAAAGAAAATTCAGGATGTTTCCTATAAAAAACAGCATGACGGGATAAATAAGGTGAACCATGAACAGAATTTTAATCATAGATGATGACCGGGAGTTATGCGCCCTGATCAAACGAAGTATTTTAAATGAGGGAATTGAGGCCGACTGCTGTTATCTGGGCAAAGAAGGTATAGAGGCTGTCAAAAGCAAAGACTACCAGCTTGTGATACTGGATGTCATGATGCCCGGCATCGACGGATTTGAAACCTTAGAGCAAATCCGCAGGGAAAGCAGCCTGCCCATCCTGATGTTCACATCCAAAAACGACAGTATTTCAAAGGTGCGGGGACTGCGCTCAGGTGCGGACGATTACCTGACCAAGCCTTTTGACATGGAGGAACTGACTGCCCGCATCTATTCCCTGATTCGCCGCTATACCCGCTTTAACGCAAACGGCGCTCCGCTGCGGCAGCTTAATTTCGAGGGCCTTACCATTGATCTGGACAACTATTCCGTCACAACGGCAAACGGAGATTTTGAACTGCCGCCGAAGGAATTCGAGCTGCTCTTATTTCTGGTCAGGAACCAGGGGAAGATACTGACAAAGCGGCAGATTTACGAGTCGGTATGGGGTGAGGAATATGTTTATGATGACAGCAATATTATGGCGATCATCAGCCGCCTGCGCAAAAAAATAGAAAAGACTTCCGGAGACCCCCAATATATACAAACGGTAAAGGGAATCGGTTACCGTTTCAGCAAGGAGGTGTGATTCTTGCATACCGAAGCTTTTGTTGTCATTGGAGCAGTCTTTGCTTTTATCTGTATCCTGGCTTCCGTTCTGATTATCCGGCGTGTCAGAGGGCAGCTTGCAGAGATGGTTGAGATTCTGGAGGATGTAAAAAGCGGGAACGGAAACAGGCGTATTTTATCAGAGGCCCATGAACTCACGGCTCCCCTCGCCTATGAGCTTAATGATATTATCCTCTCTTACGAAAGAAGGCTTTGTGCCTGTCATCAGATGGAAGAAACAAACAGGCAGCTCATGACCAGTCTTTCCCATGACGTCAGGACACCTCTCACCACGCTGATCGGATACCTGGATGCCGCGCAAAAGGGAATTGTCACCGGGAAGGAACGGGACGACTATATAGAAACCGCCTGCCGCAAGGCTCATGACCTGAAAGAATACATTGATGTGCTTTTCGACTGGTTCAGGCTGGGGTCTGACGAATTTACCCTCAATATGACCACTGTTGATCTCACAGACCTGACGCGGAGTATTCTGATCTGCTGGGTGCCCGTACTGGAAAATGCACGGATTGATTTTACCATTGATATTCCCGAACAGCCCTTCCCGGCCAGGCTTGACCCGGACGGTTATACGCGGATTATAAACAATCTCATGCAGAACGTGCTCTCCCACAGCCAGGCGGATAAGATTCGAATCTCCCTGACAGAGCAGGATAACAAACAACGGGCAGAACGCTCCGCGAACTGCCCTTATGTTAAACAACGGATGCCAGGCTTTGCCGATCATCCGTTGTTCATCAAAATTGTTGTGGCAGACAACGGAATCGGAATTGAAAAAGAAGACCTGAAGCATATTTTTGAACGGCTCTATAAATGTGACCGGGGACGTTCCGAAAAGGGGAGCGGTCTTGGTCTTTCCATCGCGCGCCAGCTTGCGGAAAAAATGGGCGGAACCATAACGGCGGAAAGTACGCCGGGAAAGGGATGCGCATTTACCCTGCTTTTCCCTTTAGTAAAATAGGCAGCGGCCAGTGCGCTTCGCAAGCCATCCTTATGTTCACAACGGATAAATGTCAGGCTTCTTTCGTCCATCCGCTGTTTTTGCAAGGTTAATGCAAGCTTCCCGCAAGGTTAATGCAAGGTTTGCCTGATAGAATAAGCCATGTTGATTGAAAGAAAGGAGGTTTCCCAATGAGTAAATATGTCATTGAAACCAAAAAACTTACCAAACAATATGGGACCCAAAAAAGTGTTGCCAATTTAAGTCTCCATGTTCAGAAAGGCCGCATCTATGGGCTGCTTGGCAGAAATGGAGCGGGAAAGACAACCACAATGAAAATGCTGCTGGGATTGACGCAGCCTACCTCCGGGGAAGTGTTGATCTGGGGAAAGCCTCTGCAGGCAAATGAAAAAAAACTTCTGCCCCGCATCGGCAGTCTGATCGAATCCCCCGGTTTTTATCCCAATCTAACTGCCACGGAAAATCTGCGTATTTTTGCCACCCTGCGGGGTGTGCCGAATCGAAATGCGGTCAAGAACTCGCTGGAGCTGGTCGGCCTTCCCTACAGGGATAAAAAGCTGTTTTCCCAGTATTCCCTCGGCATGAAGCAACGGCTGGCAATTGCCCTTGCCATCATGCATGACCCGGAGCTTTTGATCCTGGACGAACCCATCAACGGCCTGGATCCCATCGGAATCGCGGAGGTGCGCTCCTTTATCAGAAATCTCTGCAATGAGCGGGGCAAAACAATTCTGATCTCCAGCCATATTCTTTCCGAGATTGCACTGCTCGCCGACGATATCGGAATTATTGACCGCGGCGTATTACTGGAGGAGGAAAGCCTCTCTGAGCTGGAAGCAAAGAGCAGTAAGCACATTCATTTCACGGTTTCCGATACGGCGCAGGCCGCAAGAATTTTGGAAAGCATCTTTCAGGAAAGAGAATTCACCATACTGGATGACCACAATCTTCGGATATATCATCTGGACATTCCTGTTGGAAAAATTATCATCGCCTTTGTAAAAAACGGCCTGGAAGTATCAGAAGCCGCCGTCTCCGAAGAGAGCCTTGAGGACTATTTCAAGCGTGTCACAGGAGGTGAGGGAATTGCTTAAACTGATCATCTGCGAGTTTACAAAATTGAAACGAAAAATATTTATCCCCCTTGTACTTTTGTCCGCACTTTTGTTTCCCATTCCGCTCATCGTATACGCGTCTATGCCTCGGAATATGGCTGAGACCAGGGTTAAGAACTTCAATGAATACTTTGGCTTTGTCATGGGGTATGGGGTGGAACTGCTGCTGCCCTGTGTCATCGGAGTGATCGCCGCCATACTCTTTTTTATGGAGCGTGACAATGATACCTTTAAGAATCTGCGCACGATTCCGGTGACAAGTACGCAGATGATTTTGGCCAAAATAACGGTTTTGTTTTCTTTTGGAATTGCTTTCAGCCTGATCTCCGCCATGGCCGCCTTTCTATGCGGAGGTTTTTCAGCGGAAACTGAGGTGACCGGGGTGGTCTATAAGCTGACACTGGCCGTGGAAATGGGGATTTTCATCACGGCCGGGACTCTTCCTCTGGTGGTTCTTGTGGTTTTCTTCAGCAAAACCTATATTTTTTCCATTCTGCTGTGTGTCTTCTACAGCATTTTGAGCCTGACAGCAGAATCCGGCTTTGGAGTGCTTCCCAAGGCTCTGTGCTGGCTGATGCCCATTCCGCTTACCACCCTCTGGAGTGCGGCGGATATGATCCGCCATGGCAGCCGGGACAATATAAAAGCCCTGGAATATCTGTTTCCATCAACCTTTCAGACTGCGGCTATTTTGGGGGTCATGACTTTTCTTTCTGTCATGCTGATTGATTTTCTATACAAAAAGAGAGGGGAGGAATAATATGCTTCGCATCCTTATGATAACAGAAGTCTGGAAATTAAAAAGATATCATATCCTGTGGGCGGGAGTCCTTTTAATGCTGCTCTCTGTTCTGCTTACTATTTTTTTCACCACAGCAATAGACGGCACGGTTTGGACGTTTTCCCATTTTGCAGAGCAGGTGATCAAAAATAATGTCACAACTCTCTTTCCCGTGTGTATTGCTCTGATCGCCGGATATATCATAGCAAGGGAAGAAAAGGATGATACGCTCAAGAGCATTATGACTGTCCCCGTCTCTTACCGACGCCTGATCTGGGGAAAGCTGATGGTCTGCGCATTGCTTTCTCTCCTCCTCGGACTGGCAAGCGCCGTATTTACTTTGATTGCCGATCTGCTCATGGGCTTTCCGGGTCTCTCCGCAAAAGCTCTCTTGCAGGCCTTTACCCAGATCATTTTCAGCTGCCTGTTTCTGTATCTGGCAGTCATGCCGGTGATTGCCGCTGCCGCCCGCATTCCAAACGGACATATGATCGGAACGCTTGTTGCCTTTGTCTATGGCTATGGCGGCATGTTCGCCTCCGGAAATATGACTCTGGCAAATCTCTATCCCGTCACTGCCAGCATGGGACTGATCAATTACCGCAGCTACGATCCGGCCGTACACTGGAATTACTTTATCTGCGCTTTCAGCCTGCTCATCTCCCTGCTGCTTTCCGCCGTCTTTGTTTTTACCGCAAAGGAGAGCGTACCGGTAAAGGCAACGAAAAAGAAGAAAAAAGAAATTGCCAAAAAAGAATGGTAAACAACGGGCAGCATGCTTCGCGAACTTCCTTTATGTGAATTATAGCCTGACTGGCGGCGGAGAAACATCCGCCGCACAGGCGCGCCTACTCTGCCTCATCCATCGCCTTATCTAAAAGTTTCTTTCCCGTCCGGTAAGCCTTGGAAACCTCTTTTAACATACTCTTATAAAAGTCCTCCGCCGCCTTTTGGCGTTCTCTGGCAAGCTCTGCCCCCTTTTTCGTCAGAAATCCTGCATATAATCCTTCCAGCTTAAATTTGTATTCCTGAAAAAAGGAAGGTTCCCGATCCCCCTCGCCGTCCGACACCAGCCCGTCCTCTTTCAAAGTGTACAAAGGTTCCGAAACCTGCCCCTTATAAATCAGTGTCCGGGCAATCCCGACAGCCCCCGCCACATCAATTTTGTCGGCGTCGAAGAGGATTTTCCCCTCAATACTCTCCGGTCGTTTTCCCTTCCGATAGCTGTGCGTCTGGATGCAATCGGAAACCCTTTTTGCAAAATCTTCTGAAAACCCCTGCCCCTTCAAAAAAGCATATGCTTTCTTTGCTCCCGCCTCTGCATGGCAAACCTTCGGATTCTCAAACTGCTCCTGCCTGCCAATATCATGCAGGAGACAGGCTGCAATCAACACGTCATAATCTGTCCCCGGTTCTTCCTCCGCAATTTCAAGAGCCCGGTATAAAACCCGGTAGATGTGCTCCTTGTCGTGGGCGATGTCTGTCATGCAGGAGCACATGTAATTCTCCAGCATCGTATAAGTTTCTCTTGTCATTTTTTACCTCCGTGATAGGTGTTACCTATCGGAATATTATAATTGATGATTTGATACAATACGAACAGCCGCCGCCATCCCACCATCACCATATGATGGGCTTTTTATAAAGTCCTTAGATGCCTGACTTAAAATTTGCTTTTCCTTCAAGGTATGGCATATTTCATTTTCCCATCCATCCAGTCTGGATATGGATATGGATTCGATTCCCAATATTGCATCTTCTATATGTGTCTGGTAAGATTGATTATGTTTTCTTATTATAAAACGAATTAGTTCAAGCCGTTTTGACATACTCTTGACATTCGATGACGCAGGCGCAGTGCGATAATCAATTAATGGTTCAGCAACAATCCCGATATGTGCATTCGGCGCTGTTTCCAACATACTTAAAAAGAAATCCCAGTCTTCAAATCCAGAACGCATAGATTCATCATAACCACCACTTTTTTCCCATGCTTCACGCCGGAGGATATGGGTTGCCGGACAACAATTACGTGCAAGAAATTTGTTTATATTTCCTCCGCTTGGACAAATTACTGAATCAAGTACACCGAAAGTATTCATCCATGATGAAGCCGCTACCATTGAAGTATTTTCATGCAATAATTTTCTAACTTGATCAATATATGATGGCTTGACTTTATCATCTCCATCAAGTACAAGTACCAATGGCGTTTCTGACTCACGGATACCAGTATTTCTCGCCGTTGATACACCGCTATTTGACTGCTGTATTACAACAATCGGAATAGAGACAGCAGGTTCTGCCTTAATTGTATTCAATATGTCCAAAGAATTTTTATCTGTTGAGCCATCATCTACAATAATAATTCTTGATGGCAGCACCGTCTGCTCACATAATGAATGAACTGCTTCAAGAATCATTTCCCCCTGATTAAAACTTGTTATAACTGCCTCAATATCCTTAGCTGTACAACGCTCATTTCTAATGTCCATTCTATTGTCCCCCATTCGCTTCCTTTGCTATGGTTTATTATATAACAACTCTATGAACTTGAAAATAAGTTCTTTATGGTAAAAAATAGAGCATATAGATTTTCAGTTTCTATATACTCTAACGCTGTTACTACATTTAATTTTGATTGATATGATTAAATTACGCTAACTGCATAAGCTCCGCTTCAATTTCTTTTATATCACTTTCCAATAATTCGGGAAAGTGCTCGCTGACTTCATCAATATTTATTTTCCCTTTTTTTAACATAAGTATTGCTTTTTCCATTAGTGTTTCCCTCTTAATATCTTTCGTATAAGTCTTCATAATTTGCTCATCATCAAATAAACTCATCATAATCGTTACTACCTTCACTTCTTTACCATTTCCCTGCCAGTAACATCTTAAAGCTGCAAAGAAACGGTATATCGTATATCTTCTCATACCAGCTTTTTATATGCCTTTGTCTTTCTATATTTCCCTAAATCCTCTTTTTCTCTGTATTCCCTGATTTCATCCATATCAAACTCAACATAGTATATCGCTTCTTCAAGTTCCTTTCCTACAAAAATGGTATTATCCATCCCTTCTTTTGCCCATACTACAGGACTAAATGCGCAGGAATTCCCCATTCCCTGTGCCGGTGGATTTGCCATCGCTATACCGACCATATTTTCCATAGCACGCACAGACAGTTCCTTTAATCTGGGCGCCATCCCGCCACAACAATTGGGATGCATAATAAGCTCCGCCCCATTCAGCATCAGTTCTCTGGCACTCTCCGGATATTCCCTGTCATAACAAATCATGCATCCCATTGTGATTCCATCAAATTGACACACAGGGAAAGCATCTCCGGATTCAACGTATCTTTCCCAGGAAAAATCACAAGTATGTACTTTAGAATATTTTAAAATTACTTTTCCGTCCCTGTTAATAATCCATGCCGTATTTTGCGGATATTGCTTTCCTTTAGAAAAACCGGTTATGACAACGCCTATATTCAGTTTTGCAGCAAGATTTGCTATTTGAATAAAATGTTCTTCATCCTCTGTCAAAGCATTTTCACACCATTCAATAAATTCGGGGCAATTTTCAATCTCCTGAATCGGCAATAATTTCTCGCAAATAGCAGGTACTTCATACGCAGTAAGAAAACATTCCGGAAATAATACTAAATCCGCACCATTTTTGCTTGCCTGCCGGATAAGTTTTATCGCTGTTATTGTATTCTGTTCAATGTCCGGCATAATTGCATCATACTGAATAAGCGCTACCTTTAATTTCTTCATAAAAACCTCCCTGTCCACTTTCCCTGTTACATCTCTTAACATCCACTCTCTCATGCATGAGCCAGCAGAGGAATCCTCACTCCCCATGAAGCAAAAGCTTCCAATCCTTTTCCCTTAATAAAAAAGCTGGTATCTTCCTCCTGCACCTTTCCGGCGGTAAAACCGGTTCTGTCCACAGGCGTAAATCCAAGGACGACTTCTTTCATCTCTCTTCCAAAAGCCGCAATCACCTTATGGAGATCCACTTCCGTTTCCGCAAAAACATCATAAAGCAAAAGCTTATCTCCTTCTGTCTCCGCCACCGCAAAGGCACCTAAATCCTTATCGTAATACACGTTCTCCTGCATAAATCCCGTAAGATAAAACATGGGCAGTTCACTGTTGTCTACCAGTTTCAATGCGGCTCCAAAGCGGCTTCTCTGGATAATGCCCTCCAGCCTGTCCCAGTCCTTTTTATCCTCCATGGAAAACTTTTCCATGCTTCTTTCCTGCTTTATAGACACGTACTTTGTATGCAATACCTCATCTTCCCTACGAAATCCAAATTTAGGGTAAAAGTCCAGCACCTCGTCATTTGCAAACAGGTAAATTCCGTCAACTTTCCCCTCATAGTCCCTGTCAATTTCCTCCATAATCCGGCGAATCAATCCCTGATTTCGGTATCTCTCCCCTGTCATCACTGTTCCAAGCTGGAGCAGATGCTTCCGGCTGCCGTTTAAAAGGAAATCTGTCCGGTTCACGGACACATTGGCTGCAACTTCCCCGTCAATCACGATGGAATAAGGGTTATATTTCTCTCCCCAATACCCGTTCTGATACCAGTTCTCGAAATCCAGCCCAAAGGTTTGTCCGGCGAGTCTGTTAAAGCTCCTGCGGAGCTTATCATCATCCCGATAGTTTTTTATTACTTCATATTCTTTCATTCTAATAATTTTACTCCCTTTCCACGTTTTTTACACCAAAAACCTGTCGCTTAAATGCCGCCTTACTTTTCCGCAACGAGTAAGGTTGCACCGTCAATACAGTCTGCCACAGATATCCTTGAAAAACCGGCCTTTTCAAGAAGTTCCTTTTCATGCTCTAAGGTGAGAGGAATATCAAAATGCACAAAGGTATCTTCCGGAATTTTCTGCGAAAACTTTTTTCTCTTTTCCAGGTACGTCTCCCTCAGAATTGTTTCCTCTTCCTGGCAGCAGGCAATGTAATCTCCTATCAGGAATACACCCTGTTTTTTAAGTCCCTGATACACCTTTGCATACAGTTTCTGCTTCTTTTCCGGGAGAAAATGATGCAGGCTTTCAAAAGATATGATGCCCTCCCATCGTTCTTCCCCCATGTCGTACCGGAAGTAATCTTCGCACACCGCCCGAAAAGGCTTATCTCCATATTGTGTCGCCAGTTTTTCAAGCATCGCCGGGCACAAATCAACTCCCGTCACCGAAAGCTCCGGGTTCCTCTTCCAGATTTCCCCAAGCTCCAGCCCTGTTCCGCAGCCCAAATCCAAAATCTCCTCACACCCCTCCGGAATAAGCTGCGCAAACTTCTGATAAGCCTTTTCCCAGACAGCCATATGCTCCTCGTAGCCCTCCAATCGTCTGGTAAAAAAGACGTCCATCTCCTCCAGCTCACAGTCCGCAGTTTCCGCCAGCCATGCCTTCAGTTCCTTCATATATTCCTCTGTGTTTTCTCTGATCATCATGTTCACCGTCCCCTCCTGTCTGAAATGGCAGGTTGATTTGCTGTTTCCTGTCATATTTTACCTTGCTTTCGCCTCTCGGTCTACCTCAAACTTTTTTATTTAAAATATTTGAATAGAACAGGTGTTCCCAGCGCACTTGCAAGATACATTTGTCATAAACCTTTTGTCACATTGCCAAGTTAAAATAATAGAATTTGTCTTGACTTTTCTTTTATACGTTCGTATAATGTATTATACAATTGTATAAGGGAGGTATTAATACATGGAAAAAATGCTTAAAAATTTAAAGAGAAAGAAAAATGGAATATCTATATTGATATACGCATTTGTTCTTTCAATCACTTTGGGAATGCTGGTCGGCTGTTCTGTTACAAAAGAGAATTTGGAAAAAGAAAATATGGAAAACGTGGACGCAGCAAATGAAGATATGGGAAATGAGTCCGAACAGCCTGAGCCGGAAGCTGCCCAAACTGCTCCGATACCTGTTGACAATTCTTCTGCTGATAATACATTGGAAAATACAATTACACTTACCTTTTCGAAAGAAGGAGAGCAGGAACAAAAACAGGCTGCACTTGCGATTGGTAATGGCTATTCTTTCTATCTGCCTGATGATGAGAAGTGGTATCTATCTGCTCCTGACCTATGGAAAACAGATATCAATGAACAGGTCGCACTTTGGATAACACATTACGAAGATGAATCAGAGGATTCTGTGAATCAGAAACTTGAAGGTGATGGTTATACAGCGATGGACTCCTATCAGTGGTGGAAACAGGAGGGAGATTTATTATATCATGCCGAACAGAAAGTGTTTGAAAATAACATATGGGTAATATTTTATTCTTATCCAGCAGATTTTGAAGACGGATGGGGGAGAGAATTTCCTGTGATTGTGAATACATTTGCGTTATCAAATGGAGCAGAAAATGGAGAGTTGAATAATGCCATAGGAACAGGCGAATATCCAGGAACGGAAGATAGTCAGAAAATCAGAACCGTTTTAGAGGCGTTTTCAGAATTCTATTTTAATGGAAATGTTAATGCTATTCAGAAGATTCTGGCAAGTACATATGAAGGGGAGGTTGATACATATGACGGTACGGGAATAATAAGCGATTTGACGGTGAAGGGATTGTCAGATATTGATGAGAAAAAAATTGAAAATGGAAAATGTAATGTTTCCATAGAATTCAGAGACAGCAATTATGAAGATATGTTTCTGTATCTGACATTTATACTGGTCAAAGAGCAGGGTGAATGGAAAATACAATTTTATGGTATGGAAGGATAAACAACGGATGCCAGGCATCCTTATGTTAATTTAAGCCGGTACCTTTCCGTACCGGCTCATTTCTATATTACTCAATTCTTTAATCCAAAAATTCAACCTTTCCGCTGTCGATATGATAAACAGCTCCGCAGACTGTGAGCTTTCCCTGCTCTACCATCTCGCTGAGACTCTCCCTGATCACAGATACGCTTCTCTGAACGTTCAGGCAACAGGCTTTGGCCTCATCCTTCTCATCGCCGATGGCCTTGCGGATCTCATCGGTTATGTATTTCACATATCCGGCAGGATCAGAAGTCAGGGCAGCGCCTACCGCACCGCAGTTGCTGTGTCCAAGCACTACCACCAGCTTCGTTCCCAGATGGTCTGCTGCGTACTCAACGCTCCCCAACTGATGGTTATCCATCACATTACCGGCCACACGGATTACAAACAACTCCCCAATTCCTGCGGAAAAGATGCCCTCCGGAATTACTCTGGAGTCCGAACAGGTTACCACGATCGCATAAGGGCTCTGGCCGTTTTCGCAGGTATACTGCCTGATCTTCGGAGAAATATCTCCGGGATTTGCCGTAGCTTCCAGATAACGCTGATTCCCTTCTTTCAGCTTTTCAAGGGCTTCTGCTGCAGATAAATTTTGATTATGCATAGTTTCCTCCATTTCCCGTCCCTGCCACATTACATGCCATATGCGCAGGCGTCTTTTTGTCATAGTTTCAGTATAAAGCATTGACACGGCCAATGCAACTGTCTTCTTTTGATTTCGGTTTTTATATTATCTATCAATTCTTAAATGAAAAGAATCATACTTTATATAGTGACAAGCTGCAGATTTATATGCTAGACTTATAGTCAATAACAAAAAATCCGCTTTCAAACACAAAAAACTTCTCTCCTGTGCAAAGAAGCGCGGTTATAAATGACAATATTTCTCAATCGAAAGGTGACCTATGAAACTGATAACATTTCAAACTTTAGAAGCACTAAAGGATTTAATCAACAAAGGCTATCTGGAATGTAAGGAAGAATATATTGATCTCCGGAAAGCAGGGGAAACTTATTCCTGGGTTTTGGAGAAAATGAACAGTCAAATACCTGCCAGGTCTCACGCCAAATATCCCATCTGGTGCTGGGTTAAATGTTATAACGGTATTTACCCTCCAAAACGTAAGGGGGAACCAATTGATGGGTTTCTGTAAAAATTACCTTTTCCAAGCCAAAAGAGAACGTTTTTATCACGGACTTCAGAAGGTATTCCTTTTTGTTGAATAATGTCTACATCCCTGATTCCTTAGCAGATAAAGAAATGTTTGACAGGAAACTGGAAAAATACCATATTACAAAGGATGACTTAAAAGCCTATGTAAGACGGGATATATTCGATTATCACAGAACAGATAACGAATATCTGGAAATCTGCCAGGAAATCCGAAAAAGTTTTGACAAATGCATTACAATGGACAGCAATATCCTGCAGGGCTGCGTTTGGCGAATCTCCCTGGATGAAATAGAAAACATAGACTTTTTAAATGATAAAAGCTATCGTTATGGCTCCGTAAATTATATACGGAGCAACGGAAAAAGGATGAACTGGATAGAGGACTTTTATAAAACACTGAAGTAATACTCTCCGGATCTGTCTATGTCTCTATTTATGGTCAATCACCTGTCTATCTTCCGATATTTTCTCAGAATATACAAAGCTCTCTCCATATCCTCCCCGCTGGGATTTACGATTTCGGCCCGGTTTGACAGTCCGCAGATACGGCGGGATTCATCGCCAAAATCCACTCTGCGGTTACTCGGACATTTACACAGCCTTTCCGGGAACTGGTCTTTAAACCATAAAAATAAACTCTGGTTTTCCTTATTCAAGGTCTGCGCAAAATCGCTGATATTCTGGAAATGATTAAAATAGATACAAAGCATGAAGTACTCATTATCCGCATAAAACCCGCAAATATTTTTTCCCTTATAAGAATATTCAACCTTCCACTTAAAATCCGATACAATCCCTCTAAGCGGTCTTATTTTGGCTCTGACCTTCATTTCAGCCAGGTGATCTTCCAGGCTTTTCACCGCCTCCGCACTTTTGGCAGGCAATGTTTTACATATGTCTTCCACGGACGGAATCGGAGAATACGCATTCTTATAGTCAAGGCGAAGAAAGTTCATCCATTTATATTTACTTTCGGGTGCCTGGCATAAATATTCAATTCCTTCCATCGCCTGTCTATACGTTTTATGAAGTATATGAACCATATCCCCGCATTCCGACACCTGGATGCCAAGATTTGAGAGCACTTCGTATCTTTGGGGATTATACTTTGATTCGTGGACGCGCTCCATTTGGTTTAATACGTCAGCGTAATCCTCCCCGGAAATCATCAGCGCCCCGGATTGCTCATCGATTCCTTTTGATTTCAGTCCCATTTTATAAAAGTAAGTTGCATAAAACTGTATGGCCTGCTGAAACGTATTCCTCAGAGTGCTTTCTCTGGAATCATTCGTGTGTTCCTTCTCTTTTTTCTTTGTCGTCGTCTGCTGCTGCCTTTTGATACAGTATTCCTCATAGGGCGCCGCAAACACCATAAACTCTTCCGGTCTCTCATACATTGCCCCATACAGGGAAACCATGAATTGATAAAATTGGAACCGCCCGTCCTCCCCCTGCCTCTTCGGTATCTCAAAAGGAGCGATCATGTTCAGGCAATGTCTGATCGAACGCTGTGCATGTGTTTCCATACTTCCCCCTGTTGGCAAAATTCCTGCTGTTAGTGTCAATCTAAACCTGCCCCCTTCCCGTATTTCAAAGTTTTATAAACCGCAACCCCCACTTCCAGCAGACAGCAGACCAAAATAATCAAAAACAAAAGATTGTTGAATCTCCCCGTATTCCAGAAGGACAAAATGTCGCCTTCAGAAAATTTCTCTATCCCTGCCAGTACCTTAATCTGCTCTGTAAAATCAGGATTCCACAGGGGAAGCATATAAAACAAAACCACCGCTCCCGCCACCTGGATCATATTGCAGACGATCGTGCTGTACATAACCGCCTTACAGTAGCATCCCGTCACCAGGCGGATGATCTCATTCACCAGCCCTGCCGCAAGCAAAAGAAGAAAAACCGGTAAAATATTTCCCCACCTCTCCAGATTAAAGACACTGGCAATGCTCTCAAACCTGCCGTTTTCATAGTGAAAGGCCCCGAAAACCTCAGGCGCGAACAAAAGAAGCGCTGCAAAAACAGTGACAAAAATAATGGAAAACACACTGTCGCCGCGTCCAATCACAGCACGTTTATCCGGCATGGCAGAGAGTAAAAAGGGCGTCCAGGTCTTTTCCGGTTTCACCTTCACCCTGACCTTTCGCCATTCCAGAAAGGCAAAGACTGCCGTGACCACTCCCACCGCTCCCAGGGCTCCGCTGATGGCGTTCGTAAACAGTTCTTTGAAAAAGAGCGTGAAGAGGTTAACCCAATCGGACATCTCCGGGCTCTCCAATCCTGTAATTCCGTTTACGAGTGCGGAAACAACAGCAGAAATCCCAATGCCGATCAGCACAATCTTCAAAACCCAGATATAATCATCATAATACTCCGGCCCGATCAGATAATTATTTTCCCCGCGATAGCGTCTGGCAAAAACCGCCGGATCCCCCAGCTTCTCCAGGACCTCCTGCACAGAAAGCCCCTCCCCGCTGCGCATATCCTCAATAAGCCCCACAAGCTCCATGCGGATTTCCTCTCTCGTTCCCTGAGATACCCTTCTGGTCACCTCACAGAGATAGCTTTCAATCATTTCCTGCTCACTCATTCCCGTTTCCTCCTATCAAATCATTCATTCCAGAAGATAATATGTCCCATTGCTTTACAAGCTCTGCAAATATCCTGTCCCCATAGACAGTCCGCTTATAATATTTGCGGGGCTTCGCCTCCTGGGTATTCCACTCGCTGCACAAAAGTCCCTGCTTTTCAAGTCTGCGCAGAAGCGGATAGAGCGTATTGGCATCAATGACAACCCCCTTGTCCTCCAGAGTCTGAACCAGCGCATAGCCATAGCGGGACTCACCAAGCTGGCTTAACACACACAGGATCAGGGTTCCCCTCCGAAGCTCGGATAACAGACTTTCCAATAAATCTTTTTCCATTAGTTATCTCCTTGCATTATTGTATGATTCATTATACTGTGTATCACACACTATTGTCAACAGAAAAATATCTTGTACTGTCTTTTAGAGATTATTTAGAGATAAACCTGCTATCCTCCTGTCTGTGAACGTAAGGCGGCCGCCTTTTCAGGCCATCTTTTATTTTCAACCAAATAAAAAAGAAAGGACGAAAGAACTATGCAGCACAAAATTACATCAAAAAAATTCACCTGGAGAACCTCTGCGTTCCTTATCCTGTCCCTGATGCTTGCGTCATTGGCCGGATGCGGAAAAACGGCCGGAGAGGTCACGCCTCCTGCCGTAGAGCCAATCACTGCGGAGCCTGACTCTGATGAAAATGCAGAGCCTGCTCCCCAAAACAATATCGCTCCTCAGTCCGACACTGAGCTTGAGGGAAATGTAAAATCCATAGGAGAGGACAGCTTTATAATCAGCCAAATCTTTACTATGCCCTCGGAGGACTCTGAAGAAGCCGAGATTATGATCGCCCCTGCGGAGGGCTCTGCAGATGAGGTTCTGATCACTGTACATGTTTCCGAAAATACCCTGTACCAAATCCACACCGTCAAAAACGGCGGGGTTAACGGCGATGCCGACGTGGAAAAGACAGACGCAGGCTTTACGGATATCCGGGAAAAAAACTCAATAACTGCCCATGGTTACTATAAAGATCATGACTTTTGGGCGAATAACATTATCATCTACCGGTTTGTATAGCAGATACTGGGCAATCGTTTCATGTAACAGGATGGTCAAAAGATAAACTATCTTCTTCTCTCCTTAAATCTCACATTTCGCGGCTTGACATTAGTATGAAATCGCACTATACTCATATGGTACGATTTCATACTATGGAGGAAATGCCATGAATTCATTTACATCCAAAGATCTCAAACATTTTAATCACCTTATTACCGAAATGGATGCGGCCTATCACGAAATATCCTTAAAGCTCGGACTCTCCGACAGTGCCATGAGCATCCTTTACACCATTTGCAACTATGGAGAAAGCTGCCTGCTTCAGGATATCTGCCGCCAGTCCGGTTTAAGTAAGCAGACGATCAATTCCGCTCTTCGCAAATTGGAGACCGGGAACATCCTCTATCTGGAGATGGCCGGAGCCAAAAGCAAAAGAGTCACTCTTACAGATGCCGGAAAGGCGCTTGCCCAAAAAACCGCCCTCCAGGTCATCAATACGGAAAATGAAATTTTTGCCTCCTGGTCACGGGAGGATGTTGAAAAATATCTGGAATTGACAGAAGACTATTTAACTGCCCTGAAAGAAAAGGCGAAACAGTTATAAGCGATTTCGCCCAGAGATTTATTGAAGGAGTATAAACCAAAATGATACGTTTATCAGACCATTTTACCTGCAGCCGCCTCTTGCGGTTTACTTTTCCATCTATTATTATGCTTGTTTTTACATCTGTCTACGGCGTTGTGGACGGCTTCTTCGTGTCCAATTTTGTGGGTAAGACCCCCTTTGCCGCCGTCAATTTCATCATGCCCTTCCTGATGATCCTGGGATGTATCGGATTTATGTTCGGCACAGGAGGCAGCGCTTTGATCTCGCTGACTATGGGGCAGGGGCATCCTCAAAAGGCCAATGAAATTTTTTCAATTATTATCTATGCTTCCGTGTTTTTAGGTGTCATTTTTGCCGCCCTCGGTTTCTTCCTGATTGGCCCTGTCGCTTCCCTTATGGGCGCGGAAGGCCAGCTTCTTTCGGACAGTATTTTATATGGAAGGATCGTCCTGCTGGCCCTGCCCTTTTATGTACTGCAATATGAATTTCAGTGTCTGTTTGCCACCGCCGAAAAGCCAAAGCTGGGCCTGTCTGTCACCATAGCGGCAGGCGTTGCCAACATGGTTTTGGACGCTTTGTTTGTGGCCATATTTTCCTGGGGGCTGCCCGGCGCCGCTGCCGCTACGGCACTGAGCCAGTTGATTGGCGGCTTGTTTCCGCTGATTTATTTCTCGCGCAAAAACAGCAGCCTTCTTAAGCTTGTGAAGTGCTGGCCCATCAATCGTCATTTTCACGGCAATGCCCTCTTAAAAACCTGCAGCAACGGCTCTTCCGAGCTGATGAGCAACATTTCCATGTCCATTGTGAGCATGCTCTATAACGTCCAGCTCATGAAATATGCAGGTGAAAACGGCATCGCCGCCTACGGCGTCCTGATGTATGTCAGCATGATATTCCAGGCTATCTTCCTTGGCTATTCCGTGGGATGCGCGCCTGTGGTGGGATATCACCATGGCGCGCAGAATTTTGATGAACTGAGAAGTCTTCGGCGGAAAAGTCTGGTTTTAATCGGAATCTTTTCACTCCTGATGTTTGCCGCGGGGGAACTCTCCGGCATGCCGCTGTCCATGCTGTTTGTGGGATATGACACCGAACTTTTGCTTCTTACAGCTCACGCCTTTGCCATTTTTTCTTTTTCCTTTTTATTTTCAGGCTTTGCCATGTTCGGCTCTTCCTTTTTTACCGCATTAAACGATGGATTGACCTCCGCGCTGATTTCCTTCCTGCGGACTTTTGTGTTCCAGATTTCAGCCGTTTTGATTTTCCCTGTTTTCTGGGGACTAACCGGAATCTGGCTTTCCATTGTTTCGGCCGAGGTTATGGCAGTTGTAATCACCGTTTCATTTCTTGTTGGAAAACAGAAAAAATATCACTATTAAAGAATGCAGGCTGTTCTTTCATCCTTGATCACACCCTCAAAGTCCAGCCCAAACCCAAATCCATAGGCATTCCCCTGGCTGTCAACATAGGCCTCATAGTCAAAGGGTAAATCTTCGCAGTGAGTTTCAACCGTCTGCATATCCTTTGGCATAATGGCCGGTAACAGCCCGGTGGGCGCATAATTTCCTGTAAGGATATCAAAAGGCGCCTTGGCGCTTACCCCGAAATTGATCAAAATAGCGTCTGCGTAAGGTTCCATCTCGGAAAACACCGTAGGATTTTTCATTGCCATGCAGACGATCACAGGCTTATCTCCCATCTTCCTTTTGGTCTCAACTACCATATCCAAATCCGCTTCATTGGCGCAGGTTCCCGTCCTGTCGCGATAGCTTTTTCCTCCGGAGATTGCTTCCTGCCTTGCGCAGGCCGCCCTGTATGGGCGGTACTGCAGGCTGACAGGCTGGTATCCGTCTTCATAGCCGATGCTGACCGGGGATGCCACGAAACAAATGGCGGCCTCCGCTTCCTCCGGCGTATCTACGATCTGGAAATACTCTCCTGCCGCCGCTTTACTTGCCGGTGCTCCCGCAAATTCTTCCGTGAAATTGCCAAAAAACGTTCGGTAGGGCTTCACATGCCTGTCCGGAATGTAAACCTTTGTTTTCTTTGCCAAAGGCAGCGCGCGATCCACATTTTTCAGCAGTACCATGGACTTCAACTGGGAAAGATAGCCTTTTTCCCTGTACTCATCCTTCCCCACTTCAGCCAGGGAGCTTTCCAGATCAAGATAAGGGTTTTCAAACAGCCCCACCTGAAAAATATTGGTGAGCAGCCGCACAGCGGAGCGTTCAAACCTTGCTCTCGCCTGCTCTTCCCCATACTTTTCACAGGCCATCCGGTAGGCTTCCAGCACAGGCCCTGCCTCGTTGTTTCCGCCGAACTGGTCTACTCCTGCCTCCAGCGCCTTGAAATGCCGCTCTGCCACGGAAAGACTTTCCACGCCCCAGCACTTGCCGCCTATGGCGGAATGGATGTCTGCTCCCTCATCTGCCGTAATTCCCCAGTCCGTACAGACCACTCCCTCATAGCCAAGCTGCTGCCGGAGCAAGTCGCCGATCAGATAACGGTTGTAGGAATTGCCTACATTTTCTTTATTTTTCACATCCTGCCCATAGGAAATGGAATAATAGGGCATCACGGCGCTGGCTTTTTCGGTAGGGCCATCCAGCCGAAAAGCCGCCTCTGAAAATACTTTCACGTGCTCATCAAAATTCTGTCCGGGGTAGACAGAATACTTGCCAAAGCTATAATGGGCGTCCCTTCCGCCCTCCGCCGGGCCGCCTCCTGGGAAATGCTTTACCATAGTATTGACGCTCTCATTTCCCCAGCCTTTTTCCCCGCCTTCTGTGGTCTGGAAGCCGTCACAGTAAGCCTTCGCCATCTCGCAGGCAAGCTTAAGGCTAGGGCCAAAGGTATCCGCCCACCGCATCCATCTCGGCTCCGTGCCAAGATCAATCTGCGGGGAAAGGGCCGTTGTGATTCCCAGGGCACGGTATTCCTTAGATGCAATCTTCCCGAATTCCCTTACCAGCTCCTTGTCAAAGGTTGCTGCAAGCCCGACACCGTTGGCCCATTTACTGATAGGCTCTCCTGTCATCGCTTTATATTCCGTATCTGCATCTACACTGTGTCTTGGATCCGAACTGTTGTTCACAGGAATGCCAAAACCCACATTTTCCGCCAGCGCCTGCAGCCTGTTATTCCATTTCACCGCAACCTCTGTGCTGGCCAAACCCGTCACCAGTACATGGCGCACGCCATCCTTTTCCACAAACTCCTTCTGCTGATCTGTCAGCTCCCAGGGCTCTGCTCCGCTTTCTTTAAAAGTTTTTCCCTGATAAGTACCGGAAAAAGAGTTCTCCGCCGCCGGAATCATCTGATGGCTGCTATAAAGCATCAGCCCTGCAATCTCTTCTATGGAAAGCCTTCCCGCCAGATCCTGCGCCCTCTCTTTGGGAGCAAGCCGCCAGTCCTCATAGGGCAGAAGTTCCCCTTCCCCTATGAAATCCTTAAAATAGAGCCCGTCTTTTTCCAGAATCTTTACCCTGGAATGCTCCCCAATCCCAAGGTTTTTACCATTTTTGTTTACGTACAGCCTATAACCGTCCTTTAAAATACCCTCCATGAATACCTTCCTTTCTTTTCCAGATTTTCTGTAGCCCGTTTCTATTATCATATGTCGTAAGGAGGGACCCATCGCAGATGGGAGGATTCCTTGTGACCATATGTCATAAGGGGTACCATCGTAGATGGGGGATTCCTTATGACTCATACGCGCACATCAGTGCGCTTCATTATATCATAGAATTTTCCATGTGTCTGTGGTAATATAAGATTGTTACTATAAGGCAAAAAATTTAAATCTTACCCAATCCGGAGGAATATGGAATGATCGTTTTAATCGCAGGGGCATCCCATGCAGGAAAGACCGCGCTTGCACAAAGGCTGCTTGAAAAATACAACTATCCCTATCTGTCCATAGACCACTTAAAGATGGGACTCATCCGCAGCGGCAATACCGCCCTTACGCCTGAAAGTGATGACAGTGCGTTAACGGACTATTTATGGCCGATCGTGCGTGAAATGATAAAAACAGCAATTGAGAATGAACAAAATCTTGTGGTGGAAGGGTGCTATATTCCCTTTGACTGGGTGAAAGATTTTGAATCAGAATACTTAATCCATATCAAATATTATTGCCTTGTCATGAGTGAAAACTATATCAAAAATCATTTTGGAGACATAAAGAAATACGCAAGCGTTGTGGAACAGCGGCTGGATGACGAGTATTGCACAATGGAAACCATACTCAGGGATAATGCTGAAATATTAAAGCAATGTCAGAATTACAAAGTCAATTATCTCCTTATTGATGAGGAATATCTGGTTGATATTGAATTATACCTGAATCCGTGAGCCTTGCTCTAAATTATTTTCACAATGCCGCATAATCTCAGTGCTTGTAGTATGTTTTATAGCCTCAAACT
>ERZ808044.408-NODE-408-length-48629-cov-4.505149_pt1 | contig 48629 bp, 61 predicted proteins | sample MGYA00380195_ERZ808044 | MGnify/ENA primary metagenome ERZ808044 (study PRJEB31490, sample SAMN06133423) | mouse gut metagenome | isolation source: Z7_2 | host: mice | place: China: Chengdu | collected 2015-05 ...
CTTCGTTGCCGCCAAGGCGTTCCTCGTTGCCCGGGCAGCTGGCCGAAAGGCGCAGCAGGTCCGCATATTTGTCGACAGCCGTCAGCACCGCGCACAGCGTTACAAGAAAAACAGGGTTTTCCTCGGGTTTGTCGGTGGGATTCAGAAGATTTTTGCCCGTATTGGTGACGATGCTCCAGTTGTTGTGCTTGCCGCTGCCGTTTACGCCCGCAAAAGGCTTTTCGTGCAGCAGGCACGCAAAATTGTGACGCAGAGCTACCTTGCGCATCAGCTCCATCATGATCTGGTTGTGGTCGCAGGCGATATTGGCCGTGGCGAATACGCTGGCCAGCTCGTACTGGCCGGGAGCGACCTCGTTGTGCTCGGTCTTAGCGGGTACGCCAAGATGCCACAGCTCTTCGTCCAATTCGCGCATGAATTCGCGCACGCGTTCGTTGATGCTGCCGTAGTAGTGGTCCTCAAGCTCCTGTCCCTTGGGCGGCCTGGCGCCCAGCAGCGTGCGGCCGCAGATTTTCAAATCGAGACGCTTCTCGTAAAGCGCGCGGTCAATCAAAAAATATTCCTGCTCCGAACCGACTGTCGGCGTAACGCATGTAACCCCAGGCTCCCCAAGCGCATGCAGCAACCGCACCGCGGCCGCGCTGACAGCCTCCATGGAGCGCAGCAGCGGCGTTTTCTGATCGAGCGCCTCGCCGCCGTAGGAGCAGAAGGCCGTCGGTATGTACAGCGTCCCATCGCGCACAAAAGCCGGAGATGTCGGGTCCCAGGCGGTATAGCCGCGCGCTTCAAATGTGGCGCGCAGACCGCCGGACGGAAAGCTGGACGCATCCGGTTCTCCTCGGATCAGCGCCTTTCCGGAAAAAACGAGCGCCGCGCCGTCGCCCAATGGTTCCAAAAACGCGTCGTGCTTACCGGCAGTGATATTTGTAAGCGGCTGAAACCAATGGGTGTAGTGCGTCGCGCCCTGCTCGACAGCCCATTTAGCCATTCCTTCCGCAACCGCCTGCGCGATGTCAAAATCAAGCGGTAATCCTTCCCTCTGCGTGCGCCGCAGGCTTTCATAAACAGCGGGCGCCAAGTATTTGCGCATTGCCGCGTCGTTAAAAACGCGGCTTCCATATAATTCGATCAGATCCATACCCATCCTCCATTCACACATCCCATCCCCGGCGCAAAAGCCGTCTATACCTTCTGATTACAGCAGATGAATCCCCGACGCAGCGCAGGCGTCGTGCATATCGTCCGGCCAGACGGAAGCCTGCACCTCGCCGATGTGCGCCTTTTGCAGCAGCGCCATGCAGATGCGGCTCTGCCCGATACCGCCGCCCATCGTCAGCGGCAGGCGGTCCTCCAGCAGCATCCTGTGAAACGGCAGCCCGGCGCGCTGCATACATCCCGCTGTTTCGAGCTGCCGCTTCAGCGCCGCGGCGTCTACGCGGATACCCATTGACGATATCTCAAGCGCACGCCCAAGCACCGGGTACCAGATCAGGATATCGCCGTTGAGCGACCAGTCGTCATAGTCGGGCGCGCGTCCGTCGTGCGGCTTGCCGGAACGCAGCTTACCGCCGATCTGGGAGACAAATACCGCGCCGTATTTTTTGGCCGCGGCGTTTTCACGTTCCTTCGGCGTCAGTTCCGGGTATTCATCCTCAAGCTGCTGGCTTGTAACAAACGAGATCTGCTCCGGCAAAAACCGCTCAAGCGCCGTAAACGCATCGGCCAGAACATTCTGCGTTTTGCACAGCGCGCCCATGATCGACCGGACGGCGTCCTCGACCGTCTCCATGGTGCGCTGCTCGCGTGTGATCACCTTTTCCCAATCCCACTGGTCGACATAGACCGAATGCAGATTATCAAGCTCCTCATCGCGGCGGATCGCATTCATATCGGTGTACAGGCCCGTCTGCGGCGCAAAGCCGTAGCGGCCGAGCGCCATTCGTTTCCATTTGGCGAGCGAATGGACGATCTGCACATCGGCCCCAAGATCAAGGATATCAAACTGAACCGGGCGCTCAACACCGTTGAGATCGTCGTTAAGCCCTGTCTCAGGACGGACAAACAGCGGCGCGGACACGCGCGTCAGCGTCAGGGCGCGCGCCAATTCCCGCTCAAAGGTGTCCTTTGCCAGCTTAATCGCGATTTCCGTCTCCATAATATCAAGCTTGGAAAAATAATGCTCAGGCAACATCAGGTTTTTAACTGACATAAATAAAAAATCCCCCATTCCGCCGCCATATGCGGCATAGAAAGAAATAAAATGCTCCCCCGGCGAATGGGGGATTGGAACCAACGCTGCCGGCTGTCGCTCAAAAACGGCCACACTGGCCACAAAGAATGTACAGCGCCCGGCCGGCGCATTCAAAATTTTACTTGATATGCGATATGCGCGCACCGCCTTTGCAGCGCGGCATGATAAAATCGGCCAGCAGGGCGGCAGCGGGCCGTGCCCGCGCATCGCCCTGGCCATATGGAGATAAAATAAATGCCATGCATTTATTTTATCATTCAATGCGCCGCCTTGCAAGGAAAATTCCGCCGGCCTGCACGCGGGTGTTGACGAAACCGCTCTCAAAGGGTAAAATAAAATAGATCTGTGGCAGAGATAACGAGGGGGTGCGCCCAATGCAAAGAACCGTCTGGCTGGCAATCAGTTACAACGTGCCGATCAAGCCGTCAAAAGCGCGCGTCTATGTGTGGCGCAAGCTCAAGGAAATCGGTGCGGAATATTTTAAGCAAGGCGTCGCCCTGCTGCCGAATACCGCACAGAGTATGCAGCAGTTTACCGCGCTCGCCCAAAAAATCCGCCAGATGGGCGGTGAAGCATCGATTGTCGAGCTGCGTTTCACCGATCCAGCCGACGAGCTACAAATGACAGCCCGCTTTAAAAAACAGGTGGACGACGAATATACAGAGCTGTTGGCCGATTGCGCCAATGTGCTCCTGATGCTCAAGCGCCCGAATCAGCCCCTGACCGCCGAGGAGACGGAAAAAATCCGCCAGGTGGTCAAGCGGTACCGCAAAACGCATTCGCGCGACTTTTTCAAGGCCTCCGCTGCCGGGGAAATCGAAGCCGGAATCAATGAAATTATCGACAGTGTGCGCGGCGTCGCCGCTGATTTTGGCAAGCAGCTTCGCCGTCTAATGGATACTTAAAGGCGTTATAAAAGCAGTTGTGCGATCACCGCGTTGGAGACAAGAAATCCCTGCGGCGTCAAACGCAGGCCGCGCATATCCGATACCAGCAGCCCGTCGGGAATCCGGCGGGCTTTTTCACACAGCGCGCACACATCATAATCTGGAAAGCGCGCCGCGAGCGTCTCCCACAAGACGCCCTCCGTCAGCCGCAGGCGCAGCAGGATGTACTCCTGCGCACCGCCGCCCAGTCCATCGTCGACGCACAATGAAAACGGCTCGTCCGCCTGCAAAAACGCCGCCAGATCGCGCGGAAAAAAGAACCGCCGCCCATTAACGAAGGAATGCGCCGCCGGCCCAACGCCGAGATATTCTTTCCCATCCCAGTATTTGAGGTTATGGCGCGCGACACATCCCCCGCGCGCAAAGTTGCTGATCTCATACTGCTCATATCCCTGCCGGGCGAGCGCCTCAACAGCATAGAGATAAAGGTCGGCCTGACCATCTTCATCCGGACATTCCGCCTCGATATGGCGCGCCGCAAACGGCGTGCCCTGCTCGATCTTTAAAAGATACGCGCTCACATGCTCCGCGCCAAGCTGCGCGCACAGCTTTACAGCTGAATCAATGTCGGCATTCGTCTGTCCGGGGGTGGCAAGCATCAGATCGAACGAAAGATGTTCAAATCCGCACTGTCGGGCCGCTTTGACGGCGGATGCAAAGCCCCTGGCCGTATGGCGCCGACCAAGCGCGCGAAGCTGCCTGTCGTCGGCGCTCTGCATTCCAAAGGACAAGCGGTTGACTCCCGCGCCGCGCAGCGCCCGCAGCGCCGGCTCCAGCGCGGAATGCGGGTTGCACTCCACCGTGATCTCCGCGTCCGGCGAAACCGTGAACGTCCGGCACACCGCGTCCATCAGGCGTGTCAGACGCCGCCCGCCGAGCGCCGACGGCGTCCCTCCACCGAAATAAACGGTATCCAGCCGTTGTATCTTGTACGGCTGCGTTTTCAAAGCGTGTTCCAGCGCGCCTATGTAGCGGTCCATCAAATCGCCGTCCGCTTTCACCGAATAAAAATCGCAGTAGGGACATTTGCTTTCACAAAACGGGATATGCACATACAGGGCGTCGCAGCTCATGGGCCGTCTCCTTTTTTATCCTTCATTTTCACATAACCGCCGACTGCCCGCCCCGCTGTTCGCGGCGCAGCCTGTATCAAACGCAGCGCCTGTCCCGCTGTTCGCGGCGCAGCCGGCTAAAGTTTTTTGCCAAGCTTTTTTTCAAAAAAGCGGGAAAGCTGGCGCTTGCAAAATCCGCGCCAGCCGCATAGCGTCTGTCACGGATTTTGCTTGGGGCAGGCGGTACGCCTGAACGGGTGTCTTGCGGCCTGCGGGCCGCGCTTTTGTGAGGGCTGCGGCCCAGAGATTAGGGCGCTGCCCTCGGGGCGGGCCAAAACCCACAAGGGGCCTTGGCCCGCCCCTCACCCGCCGCCTTTTGAAAAAGGCGGGCGAAAACTTTTGATCGACGCGGCGTAAAACGAATTACGCAGCGCCTGCCCCACTGTTCGCGGCATAGCCGACTAAAGTTTTTCGCCGAGGCCTTTTTTCAAAAAGGCCGGAACCTTGCTTTTTGGGCTGAAATCAGGTACAATATTTCATGCTGCAAAGCAGCGGTCAGTTCGCAACATCCTGACCTAAAACAAAAACTAGGGGCGGCCGCAGCGCGGCAAGGCTCCGGAAAAGAGGAAAAAAGAATATGCAAAAAACCTTCACAACAAGGCGCATGGCTGCGGCGGCCGTGCTCGCCGCGGCTTATTGCGCCGTCAGTCTCGCGCTCGCGCCGCTCTCCTTCGGCGCGATGCAGATGCGCGTATCAGAAGCATTCACACTGTTGCCCGTATTCAGCCCCGCCGCTATCTGGGGCGTTACACTTGGCTGCGCGCTGTCGAATGCGCTCGGTTCGTCCATGGGGCTGATCGACGTAGTATTTGGCACCAGCGCCACTTTAATCGCTGCGTTGATGAGCTACGCGCTGCGCAATATGCGTATTCACGGTCTTCCCGTATTCTCGTCGCTGCCGCCCGTGCTTGTCAATGCGGTTGTCATCGGCGCTGAAATCACCCTTGTTTCTCCGGGCGGCTGGAATACCGGCGTGTTTGTATCATCGGCGCTGTCTGTCGGTATCGGGCAGATTGTCCCCTGCTGTGTGCTGGGCCTGCTTCTGGTATGGGCGCTTGAAAGGAATCACCTGGAGAAACGGATTTTCGGAACCCTGTAAGAAATTATAAAACAGCCGGACGCTGACGCGTCCGGCTGTTTTTCATCTACAGCGGCCGGACAGTTTGTTCACCGACAGCCGCAATGACATAATCAACAGCCGCAATCTCACGGCCGCCCTGCATGTAAACACGCGGAACGCGCCGGCCGATCAGACAGCATTCCTCATAATTGATCGTACCATTGAGCGCCGCGAAATCGTCCAGCGTAATCGCCGCGCCGCCGTTTTCGCCGACCAGCGTTACAACATCTCCGCTTTGAACGCCGTCAATTGCATTGACATCCACCATCAGTTGATCCATGCAAACCGCACCTGTTATCGGCGCATATTGACCCCGGATTATAACGCGGCCCTTATTTGTAAAGTTGCGCCGGTAACCGTCGGCATAGCCGATGGCAATCGAGGCGATCCGTCGCCCCCCCTTGGGCGTCACATAGCGCCGCCCATAGCTGACGGCTGCGTGCTGATCCAGTGTTTTCACCATCGTAACCGTCGTATAAAGCGACATCGCGGGCAGCAGCGCGGCCATACCCGCGCATTCCGGCGACGGCGACAGGCCATAGAGCACAACGCCCGGCCGCACCATGTCAAGATGATATTCCGGGTATGCAAGCGTCGCCGCACTGTTGCAGCAGTGACGCAGTTCAAACTCCACGCCCGCCTGCTTCAACAGGCCGAGCGTCTCCATAAACACTTCAAATTGACGGTGAGTAAAGGCGCGGCTGTCAGCACTGTATTCATCTGCACACGAAAAATGCGTAAACGCGCCTGTACAGGAAAGCCCAGGCAGCGCGCAGACCCGCGCGATTTCATTGGCAGCCTGTGCCGCATGGCCCTGCTGCGCAAAAAATCCGATACGGCTCATGCCCGTATCAATCTTTATATGGCAATCAACCGTGAGTTTGCGCGCCGCCGATTCCTTTGACAGCGCCCGGGCGTATTCTCCGGAATAGACAGTCTGCGTCAGCGATTGTTCGACAAGAAGTCCCGCCATCTCCGGCGGCGTATAGCCTAAAATCAGAACGGGGCGCACAACGCCCTGCCGCCGCAGGGAAACGGCTTCGTTGATATTGGAAACAGCGAACCAATCCGCACCGTCCTGCTGGAGCGCGCGCGATACATAACCGTCCCCATGGCCGTAAGCGTCGGCCTTGACGACCGCCATGGTGCGGCAACCCGGCGTGAGGCGCTGCCGGATGATTCGGTGATTATGTACAATGCGGTCGAGATCGATTTCCGCCCAAGTGCGGCGCAGATAATCCATCGCCCAAAATCCCTCCAGTTTTTAGCACGATCAATCAGTATATAACAGACGCAAAACAGCCCTGGCAATTGTTCCGCCAGGACTTTTCATCAAAAAAGTCATGGCGGAAGCTGCCAAGCCGATATTCAATCATCATCCGCACCGTCCCGGACGCTGCGAACCATCAGAGCGGAAAGGCCGATTGTATTCAGGATGATCGAAAGGGCCAGCGTAATCAAGGCCCAGGGTGAATTCGTATTGAATAAAAGCAGCAGGGCAACCAACAATATGATTATGCCTGCGGCGAGGAAAACGCGTCCTATTTTTCGTTTCATCATTGCTTGCATCAATCCTTTTTTATTGTGGAAAGCAGCCTGGAAAGCTTCCCGTTGCGGCACGCAGCCACAGCCGTGCGAAAAGGAAACGGCTCTTATAATATACACCAACCGGCGTGTTTTTACAACCGCGCCGTGAAGTTTAACAGATTTGTAACATGCGCGGGGCGCACCGCCCCGCCAAAGGAGGGACGCCCATGCGCCTGTACCGGACTGATCTGGCTGTCGAGGCAGCCGCCGAATTTAAGCAGCGCCTGCCGCACGGCGTATCCATGCAGGAGCAGACGCGCGGCAGCGCGCGGATTATACGCATCGTCATCGATACGGACGACGCCGCGCGCCGGCTCGGCCGGCCGCGCGGCCGCTATATTACAATTGAGACGCCGCCCGTCTGTGAAAGCAATGGTGCGGACGACGCAACCCACGCCTGTGCGGCGGAGCTTAAATCCCTGCTTCCCAAAAGCGGGCCTGTACTTGTCGTGGGATTGGGCAACGACCGCATCACCCCGGACGCGCTTGGCCCACGCGCCGCGCGGCAAATCCTCGCCACACGCCATATTCCGCGTGAGCTTGCAGCGCGCACGGGGCTTGGCGCGCTGCGGCCTGTCGCGGTGATCGCGCCGGGTGTGCTTGGCCAGACTGGGATCGAAACCGGCGAGATTGTCCATTCCGTTGCACGCGATCTCTCACCAGCCGCCGTCATCGTGATCGATGCGCTCGCCTCACGTTCGCTCGACCGTCTGGGCCGGACAATTCAGCTCGCGGACAGCGGCATATCCCCCGGTTCAGGTGTGTTCAACGCGCGGCGCGAACTGAATGCGGCGACGCTCGGCGCGCCCGTCGTCTCCATCGGCATTCCAACTGTGGTCGACGGCGAAACGCTCGCGCGCGATATCCTGCACGATGCGGATGACCGCGCCGCCGCGCCGGGCGCGGACGCCATGATGGTCACTCCGCGCGATATCGACGCGGTCATTGACCGCGGTGCAAAAACGCTTTCCTTTTCCATCAACGCCGCGCTCCAGCCGCAGCTTTCGCTTGAGGACATCGTTTATCTGACCTCGTAAAAATTCCTTTTGCCGTCATAAAACCGCCGCAGCCTGAATAAAATGCATGTAAACGGTTCTATCCAAAAAGGGGGCGGCGAGTATGAATAAGCATGTCCGAAAACACAAACCGGCGCGCCGCTCCCCATTTTTGCTGACCGCTATTTTCGTCCTGCCGCTATCGTTGATCGCGGCTTTTTCGCTTTCTCCGGATGTTGGAGAGCTTACGGAAAAAGCGGCTCTGCTTTCCGCAATGGTAAACATGCCTGAAGGCTCCATCGCTCTTTTGGAGTCCCGATTCGCGGACAAGATCGACGAGAGCTATTACCGGGAGGGTGAGAATCAGGTTGCATCCTATGTGGAGCCGTTTGACGATGACGAAGGCGCGGACTCCCAGGCGCCCTCCGAGGAGTCCGCGCCCACATCCTCCGCGCCTGAAAGCATGGACGGTCCGGCCAAAACAACCGACCCGTCGCCGGCCCGGGATAATTCCCATCAAATCGGCGAAGAATACCGCGGCACAATTCTTCAGGAAAATATGTCAGGTTCGGGTACGAACCTGATCGCCTATGGCGAGGGACTGCTTCGAAACTATACCGAGCTGCCGGCTGACGAAATTGAATCGATCATGGAACAGGGCATGAATATCCATCTGGAGGATACGCCCGAACCGCAGGTATTGATTTTTCATACACATGCCACAGAAAGCTACGAACCATACGACAGTGAAAATTATGACATGCGGAATACCTGGCGTTCAACCGACAACACTAATAATATGATCGTTGTGGGCGATGCTCTGGAACAGGCGCTCAAGGATGCCGGTATCGGCGTCATCCATGATCGCACGCAGCACGACTATCCATCGTATAACGGCGCGTATGAACGCAGCGCCGAGACGATCAAATCGTATCTGGAAAAATATCCGACAATCAAGGTCGCGCTTGATGTACACCGCGATGCGATTCAGCGCGAGGAAGATCTGATCGTCAAGCCCACCATAGAAGTGGACGGCAAAAAAGCGGCGCAGCTCATGATTATTACCGGCAGCGACGACGGTACCATGAACGTGCCAAAGTGGCGTGAAAACCTGCGTTTTGCCGCCTCGCTCCAGGACGCGATCGAACAGGATACGCCACAGCTTACCCGCCCGATCTTCTTCTGCTACCGCAAATACAATATGGATCTGACAACCGGTTCGCTGCTTTTGGAGTTCGGTTCTAACGCAAATACACTGGATGAAAGCGTCTATACAGCGCAGCTTGTGGGTAAATCGCTGGCCCGCCTGCTCAATGAGAACCGCGAAACGCAACAAGATGTTGAAAAATAAGGTGATTATACAAAATGTTAACAAAAGATGCCCGTCTGTTCGTCGCCTCTTTCTTCTCGACCCTTCTGCTTTCCGCCTGGCTCGTGCTCTTTTTCTTCGTCGATATCGAAAGCGCCCGCTATGAAAACAGCCCTGGCCTGCATGCGTTTGAGCTTGAGCGTCCCGAATCGCTGCGTCTCGACGTAACGTTGATGGGTACGGAGTACAACTTTACGCTTGACCCGCTCAATGAATTCGAGGCCTGGCGCAAAAAGTACGCCTGTCTCGTCACGCCGCGCGGCCTGCTCGCCTTGGAACAGCTTTATTCCCTCGGTGTCTATGGGCGCGATGTGTTTAATGAATGGTATACAAACGAGCAGTATATACAAAATGTTGCGAAATCTCAGGAAGGCGTCCCCATCGAACAGCCGGAAACGTGACGCATAAGGCCCCTTGCAGCTTTTGGCTGCAAGGGGCCTTTTTACCGTCAGAGCTTAAAACTGTCCTTGAGCGTGACGATGCGGTTAAACGTATGTGCGTTATGACTGTCTTTACAGAAATACCCCATGCGCACAAACTGGAACCGGTCGCCGGGCTTCGCGCCGGCCAGGCTTGCCTCGAGCTTGCAGCCCTTCAGCGCGCGCAGGGAATCTGGATTGAGATAATCGAGGTAGTTTGTCCCCTCCGGCACGGCGTTGACATCTTCAAGCGTAAACAAATTGTCATACAACATCACATCGGCGTCAACCGCGTGCGCCGCCGACACCCAATGGATGGTGCCGCGCACCTTGCGTCCATCCGCCGGCATCCCGTTGCCTGTCTCCAGATCGGCCGTACAGTGCAGCTCGACGATCTCCCCGGCATCGTTTTTGACAACCTGCACGCACCGCACAATGTACGCGCCCATCAAACGCACCTCGCCGTCCGGCTTGAGGCGCTGGAATTTCGGCGGCGGCACCTCGGCAAAGTCGGTTCTTTCGATGTACAATTCACGCGAGAAGGCAACCTTGCGGGCACCGGCTTCTGGATCGACCGGGTTGTTGGCGATCTCAAAATACTCGACCTTGCCCTCCGGATAGTTGTCGATGATCACCCTGACAGGCTCGGTGACGGCCATACGGCGCGGCGCGTTCGCATTCAGCTCCTCGCGGATACAGTATTCCAGCAACCGCTCATCGACAAGGCTGTTCGTCTTGGCGATGCCGGCGCGCTGTACAAACGAGAAAATCGCCGACGGCGTGTAGCCGCGGCGGCGCAGACCGCACAGCGTCGGCATACGCGGGTCGTCCCATCCGTCGACGCGCTTCGTCTCGACAAGCTCGCGCAGATACCGCTTCGACATCACCGTGTTTGTGATATTCAGACGCGCAAATTCACGCTGCTTCGGCTTCGGGTCAAAGCCGATGTTGTCGACGACCCACTCATACAGCGGGCGGTGGTTTTCAAACTCAAGCGAGCACATCGAATGGGTAATACCTTCAATTGCATCCTGTATAGGATGCGCAAAATCATACAGTGGGTAAATACACCACTTGTCGCCCTGCCGGTGATGGTGCGCGCGCACAATGCGGTAGATCGCCGGGTCGCGCAGATTGAGGTTGGGCGACGCCATATCGATTTTGGCGCGCAGGGTGCGGCTGCCATCAGGGAACTCCCCGTTTTTCATGCGCTCGAACAAATCGAGGTTTTCCTCCGGCGTGCGGCCGCGGTACGGGCTTTCGCGGCCCGGCTGTGTCAGCGTGCCACGGTATTCGCGCATTTCATCGGGCGTCAAATCGCAGACATAGGCCTTGCCGTCGCGGATGAGCTTGACCGCATATTCATAGCACTGGTCAAAGTAATCGGAGCCGTAAAAGATCGCGTCCGGATTTGCGCCGAGCCAGCGCAGATCCTCCTCGATCGACTCGACGAACTCCGTGTCCTCCTTGACGGGATTCGTGTCGTCGTAGCGCAGGTTGAACAGCCCGTTATATTTCTTTGCGATAAAATAATTGATGAAGATCGCCTTTGCGCTGCCGATATGCAGATAGCCGTTCGGCTCCGGCGGGAAGCGCGTGTGAATCCGCTCCTTCAGACCGTTTTCAATATCCTCATCGATAATATCCGTTAAAAAATTCGGCGCAATTTCCATCATGCGCACGCCCCTTCCATCACAGTTTTTCCGCCGCCAGGCGCAGGCGTTCGATCGAACGCGCCGGGCCGAGCAGCTTCATGACCTCACACAGGTCGGGCGAATTCTGCCGCCCAGTGACCGCAACGCGCAGCACCATGCTCGCGTCCGCCACATTGCCCGGCCAGGCCGCAGGGTCCTTTTTGTATTCCTTCATATTCGTCGCATAGCCGACCGACTCGGCGAGTGTCTTGACACGCTCAAACCACGTCCCGCCGTCGTCGGCCGGGTCGTACATCGTCTGGTAATCGGTCAGCAGCTTTTTTGCGTCAGCCGCCGTCACATGCTCCGGATATGTCAGATCGGGTTTGAACAGCTCGTCAAAGAAAAACGATAAATATTCCTTTGCGCCGCTCCAGACCGTGATATCCTTGCGCGGCTTTTTGCCGCCGCGGCCGATGGAAAGGATCGCCTTCGAATATGCGGGATCGCGCTCAAGCAGCGCGCAGAAATCGGGATCATACCGGCGCGCCCAATCGGTCAGATGCGTGTAGACCTCGTCGGCCGTCATGCGGGAGATGACATTTTTGGAGACGTCGTCGAGCTTTTCCATATCGAACAGCGCGCCGGAAACGCCCATCTTCTTTGTGTTAAACGCAAACTGATCGAGCGGCGCTTCGGGATTGGCCAACCGCCAATCCTCGAAATTGGAGTTGAGGAGCGTCAACAGGTATTCCTTGACCGCCGCCACACAATACCCCTGCCGCTGGTAGAAATCGAGCGCCAGCTCCGGGTCCTTGCGTTTGGAGAGCTTGCGTTTATTGCCGTTGTCCAGCTTCATAAGCTGCGCCGTATGGACATATTTCGGCATCCGCCATCCCATCGCTGCAAAAAGCTGAATATGGATGGGCAGCGTGGCGAGCCATTCCTCGCCGCGCACCACATGTGTCGTGCCCATGAGATGGTCGTCGACGACATGCGCGAAATGATACGTCGGGATGCCGTCCGACTTGAGCAGCACGACATCCTGGTCGTTTTCCGGCAGCTCCATCGTCCCCTTCACAAGATCCGTGAATTTGACGCGCCGTGCGGGATCGCCCTCGCTGCGAAAACGCAACACAAACGGCTCGCCTGCCTCGAGCTTCCCGCGGACCTCATCAAACGGCATATCGCGGTAGACGGCCCATTTGCCGTAGTAGCCGAAATTTTCCTTACGTTCCGCCTGCTTCTCGCGGATCGCCGCAAGCTCGTCCTCCGTGCAGAAGCATGGATATGCCTTACCCTGCCGGACAAGCCATTTGGCATACGTCTGATAGATCTGTGCGCGCTGCCGCTGTCGGTACGGCCCGTAAAGGCCGTTGTCCCCATCGACGGTTGCTCCCTCGTCAAACGGCAGCTCATAGTCGGAAAAGACCTGCAAAATCGTCTCAACCGCGCCGGGCACCTCGCGCTTTTGGTCGGTGTCCTCGATGCGCAGATAGAATACGCCGCCGCTCTGGTGGGCGAGACGCTCGTCCGCGATCGCACCGAACAGGTTGCCCAGATGCATAAAGCCGGTCGGGCTGGGCGCCATGCGCGTCACCTTTGCGCCCTCGGGCAGCACGCGCGCCGGATAGCGCGCCTCAATATCGGCGGGCGTCGTGTCGATGCCGGGGAACAGCAAATCGGCAAGTGCGGAATAATCCATGATTCAGACTCCTTCTATGTTGACTTCACAATCGTACATAACATGCTGCAACGCAGGCCGCCTTATAAAGACAGCCTCTCGGCTTGTCTGCCGCAAAGCGGCAGGTAAACCGGCAAAGCCGGTTTTGGCTGCGGTATCATAACCGCTTTGCGGTTATGATACTATATCTGTGTGAAAAATTCCACAATATATACAAAAAAAGCCTGACAGCGCATTGCGCTCATAACTTCTGTGGATGGTTCCTGCGATAATTGAGATAGCTTTCCAAAATGATCGTGGCGGCGACCTCGTCAATAACCTCTTTGCGCTTTTTGCCGCGCGTGTTCGTCGCATTCAAAAAGCCTGTCGCTGACACTGTGGTCCCGCGTTCATCCCAAAGGCGCACCGGCACGGTCACAAGCTTTGCAAGCTGCCCGGCAAAATCGGCGCAGAGCTGTGCGCGCGGGCCTTCGGTGCCGTTCATATTGATTGGATGGCCCACAATGATCTCCTGTACGTCGTATTCGCTGGCGGCCGCAGCCACTTTTTGCAGGACGCTTCCAAAATCCTTATCGTGCAGCACGCCGATGGGCGAAGCGAGATATTCTGTCCGGTCGCAGCACGCAAGTCCCGTGCGCGCGTCTCCGAAATCAACAGCAAGTATTTTCATATTGAAAGCTCCTATCCTTAATCAGCGGCTTATTGAGACTTTAAAAATCACTTTCATAACGGGCAGTCTCCCGCTTTATTTTACGGCGGACGCGGCGTGCTCCGCTCCCTGCCGCCACCAGGACTGTGTGGCAAACGTTGACGCGTGTTCCGGCAGATGCGACGCGTCGTTCAGATAAACCGGATGCGGCCGGAAGCCGTCGTCAAATTCAATCAGGCTGACAGCAGTATTGTCGCACCAGCAGACGTCCGCGATACGCTCCAGCGGCCAGCCGAGCGCATAGCACAGATAGTTGCGGATGGCGCAGCCATGCGAGGCTGCGGCGATCACCCGTCCCGGATTGGCGCGCACAATGGCGTCGACGGTCATCTGCATACGTTCAAATACATGCCGCATACTCTCCCCGCCCGGCGCTTTAAACAGCCACGGCGTATTGTCCCACCGGGCGTTTTCCTCCGGGTAGCGCGCGGGCAGCTCTGCGAACGGCACGCCCTCAAACGCGCCGCCGTCGATCTCCATCAGGCCGCGTTCCGGCGTAATCGGCAGCCCCGCAAAACGGTTGATCGCCTCGGCGGTCGCCCAGGCGCGTTTAAGCGGGCTTGAATACACCGCGTCCAGGCGGACCTGTTCAAAGCGGCGCGCCAGATAATCGAGCTGCGTCCAGCCCTTTTCGCTCACTTCGCTGTCAATATGCCCCTGAAAGGTACGCTTCCAATTGCCTTCGGCTTCGGCATGGCGCACCAGATACAATGTGGTAGTCATCCTGCATCTCCCTAATCGCATTGATGCTATGATGATATCACAAAACGCCCTTCTTTACAATCTTTCCATCCCCCGCTTTTTTGAAACTTACCTTTTTTGAAAAAAAGGTAAGCCAAAAAACTTTCGCCGGCTGCGCTCCGGCCTTTTTGAAAAAAGGCCTCGGCGAAAAACTTTAGTCGGCTGCGCCGCGAACAGTAGGATGGGCTTCAGCATTTATACAGGCTGCGCCGCGAACAGTAGGATGGGCTTCAGCATTTATACAGGCTGCGCCGCGAACAGTGGGACGGGCTTCAGCATTCATACAGGCTGCGCCGCGAACAGTGGGACGGGCTTCAGCATTCATACAGGCTGCGCCGGTCAATTCACATACGGCATCCCATCGGCGCGGTTCTCCGCGAGAATCCGCCTGATTTGCTCCTCCCGCTCCTGCTGCGGCCGGCTGCTATAACGCGCGTAATCCTCTTTATATGTGCCGTGCGCCGCGTGCGGGCAGCGTTGACACACAAGCGGATACAACTCGTCAAGCTGTTTCAGGCTTGCCATCCAGAGCTGGCGTTCACGGTCAAAGCGGTCGTTGAGCATGATATGGAACTGTCGCACTGTGCCGCGCCCGGGCCGGACACGCAGTAAATGATAATAATAGACGCCTGTGATACAACTGTATGGTATTGCGATGGCCTGCCGCGTGATGCCGGTATGGCCGATCAGCCAGTTTTCTGTCAGCGTCATATGGCGCGAATCGTAAAGCGGCGCGGCTAACTCACGCTCAAGCTCCATAAGCGCCTGATGCAGATCCGTCCCGCCGCACTCCGCCATGTACAGCGCGACAAGCCTCCCAAGCTTGCTGCCCGGCACATTCATCCCCCGCACGAGCGTCAGCAGACCGGCCGCGCCGGCCGCCAGTCCAAACAGCATCAGTACCGGCGCCCACATCCGGCGTTCCCTGCGCATCTGCGCGTTCATACTGGCGTCCATTTCCATGAGACGCGCGCGCTCCTCCTCAGGCAAAACCTGCCCGCGCTCCTCAAAGATCTTCTCTGTCTGCTCCAGATATGTATAGGAAGGGCCTTCGGTAAAAAGCATGTTAAAACCATTTGTCAACAATATCCCCGCCAGCAGAAAAAACAGTATCGTGAGAAAGATCATTCTGCCATGCATACGCCGCTTAATATTTGCATACATATCCATCACTTCCCGTAAGGGAAAGGGCGCATCCGTAACGGATGCGCCCTTTCGTTTATCCCTTGAACATCAAGCTCAGACAAGCTCGATGATCGCCATTTCCGCTGCGTCGCCGCGGCGAGGTCCGATCTTGACGATCCGCGTATAGCCGCCCTTGGTATCGGCATACTTCGGGGCGATCTCGTCAAAGAGCTTCTTCGCAACGTCCTCTTTCGTAACAAAAGAGAGTACCTGACGCTTGGAGTGGAGGTCGTTTGTTTTCGCCGTTGTAATCATCTTCTCGGTCATCGAGCGCACTTCCTTGGCCCGCGTGACAGTGGTTTCGATCCGGCCGTTTTCCAGCAGGAACGTCACCATTGCCCTGAGCATCGCCATCCTGTGGCTGGACGTTCTGCCGAGCTTTCTGGTTCCTGGCATCGAATTTCACTCCTTACCCTTGCATTGTAACCCTGGCGGCACGCCGCCGGGACCACGGGCCGCTGCGGCCCATAGATTTAGTTATCGTCGTCCTTTGAAAGGTCAAATCCCAGAGACTGCAATTTCCAGATGACTTCCTCCAGCGACTTTTTACCGAGATTGCGTACCTTCATCATCTCGTCCGGAGACTTGTTGATGAGATCCGCCACGGTGTTGACGCCGGCCCGTTTCAGGCAGTTGAACGCGCGGACGGATAAGTCAAGCTCTTCAATGGTCATCTCAAGGAGCTTATCCTTGCCCGTGTCTTCCTTTTTGTCCATGATCTCAGTGGCACTCACCTCGTCGGAGAGATCGACGAAATGATTGAGTTGTCTATTGAGGATCTTGGCTGCCAGACTGACCGCCTCCTTTGCGGAGATCGTGCCGTCCGTCCAGACTTCCAGCGTAAGCTTATCATAGTCGGTTATCTGTTCAACGCGCGTATTTTCAACCGTGTAATTCACCTTGAGGACAGGCGTATAGATACTGTCAACCGCAATGGTGCCGACCGGCGCTTTCTCAAGCTCGGTATGCTTGTTGCGGTCGGCCGAAACATAGCCCTGCCCTTTTTTGAGCGTGATCTCCATCGCAAGCTTTGCGCCCGTGTCCAGCGTGGCGATGTGCATACTCGGGTCGAGGATCTCAACCTCCGAATCGCACTCGATGCTGCCGGCCGTAACCTCGCATTCGCCCTGCGCGTCGATCCGCACAGTCTTAGGCTCATCGCAATACAGCTTTGCGGTCAGCCCCTTGATGTTGAGGATGATTTCCGTCACATCCTCCTTGACGCCCGGGATTGTCGAGAATTCGTGCTGAATACCGTCAATCTTGACAGAAATGACTGCAACGCCAGGAAGAGAAGAAAGCAGCACACGGCGCAGACTGTTGCCAAGCGTGGTACCGAATCCTCTGTCCAGCGGTTCCGCTACAAATTTGCCGTAACTGCCGTCCGATTTTAGCTCGACCGTTTCTATCTTGGGTTCTATGATCTTAACCAAATATGGACCCTCCTTTTGCGGCGGGAAAGCCCCGCCCTGTCATTCCCGTTTCCCTGCAACCATGACGAACACGTCCGCGGCGCATATGCGCCGCAAAGCAATTACTTGCTGTACAACTCGACAATCAGATGTTCCTCGACGTCAAGGTCGATGTCCTCACGGTTTGGAAGCTCGATGACACGGCCGGTCATATTGGTCTTGTTGCATTCGAGCCATCTTGCGACCGGCCTGGAGCCGAACGCCTCAACGACGCCCTTGATCTTGTCGCTCTTGGAAGCAACCGCGACGATATCGCCAGCCTTGAGCAGGATCGAGGGGATATTTGCTTTTTTGCCGTTCACAGTGAAATGGCCATGACGGACGAGCTGGCGCGCTTCCTTGCGGGATGCGGCGAAGCCCAGACGGTAGACCACGTTGTCAAGCCTGCTCTCGCAGATACGCAGCAGGTTTTCGCCGGTGACGCCGCTCTTGGACGCAGCCATCTCGAAATACTTGGAGAACTGGCTCTCGAGGATGCCATAGTAACGCCTGGCCTGCTGTTTCGCGCGCAGCTGGACCCCATACTCGGAAGCCTTGCGGGTGCGCGCCTTGCCGTGCTGCCCGGGGACGGTCGCCCTGCGGGTGACGGCGCATTTATCGGTGTAGCAGCGTTCGCCCTTGAGGAACAGCTTCTTGTTCTCCCTGCGGCAAAGCCTGCATACAGCACCGGTATATCTTGCCATGAATTGCACCTCCAAAATGGTTTGCGGCTCCGCGCCTTTGCGCGTCGCCCTGATTCGTTAAACGCGCCTTCTCTTGGGCGGGCGGCAGCCGTTGTGCGGGATCGGCGTGACGTCCTTGATCATGTTGACCTCAAGACCCGCGGCCTGGAGCGCGCGGATGGCGGCTTCACGGCCCGAACCGGGACCTTTCACGAACACCTCGACCGTCTTAAGGCCATGCTCCATGGCGGCCTTTGCAGCAACCTCGGCGGCTGTCTGTGCAGCGAACGGAGTGCTCTTGCGCGAACCGCGGAAGCCAAGCCCACCGGCCGAAGCCCACGAAAGGGCGTTGCCCTGGGTATCGGTAATGGTGACAATCGTATTGTTGAAGGTGGACTGGATATGCGCGGCGCCACGCTCAATGTTTTTACGTTCACGGCGCCTGCGGGTCGCCGTTCTTTTAGTAGCGGTAGCTTTCGCCATCGTTTATATCCCTCCCTTATTTCTTCTTGTTGGCGATGGTCTTTTTCGGACCCTTGCGCGTGCGCGCATTTGTCTTGGTGCGCTGTCCGCGGACAGGCAGCCCCTTGCGGTGACGCACGCCGCGATAGCAGCCGATTTCCACCAGGCGCTTGATGTTCAGCGCGACTTCACGGCGGAGATCGCCTTCCACATGGACGTTGTGGTCGATATATTCACGCAGCTTGGAAACGTCGTCCTCGGTCAAATCCTTGACGCGTGTATCGGGATTTACCCCGGTGGCTTCAAGAATCTGCTGCGCGGTCTTCCGGCCAATGCCGAAAATATAGGTCAGCCCGATTTCGACCCGCTTATCCTTGGGCAGGTCAACGCCAGCTATACGAGCCATACTTCTGTTGCACCTCCATTATTTGGTTTGCACACTTAGCCCTGACGCTGTTTGTGCTTGGGGTTTGAGCATATCACCATGATGCGGCCCTTGCGCTTGATAATCTTGCATTTTTCGCAAATGGGTTTCACGGAAGGTCTGACTTTCATTTGAAATTACCTCCTTCGTTCGGTAACGGTAGGGGTCTGATTATTTGGAACGCCAGGTGATGCGCCCCTTTGTCAGATCGTAAGGGGACATCTCCAGCGTGACCTTGTCTCCCGGCAGGATACGGATAAAGTTCATACGCAGTTTGCCGGAAATATGCGCCAGCAACTGATGTCCATTCGGCAGCTCGACACGGAACTGCGCGTTCGGCAGGCTTTCCACGACGGTGCCTTCAATCTCGATGACATCTTCTTTAGACAAGCGGTTCTCCTCCCTCGTTTTCATAGAAGGGCCGAAGCGCCCTTCTCAGCATTTTGTTGGTGGCGGCGCCGGACAGCTCCAGCACCGTGTTGGTTTTCCGGATATGCCTGCGGCTTTTGCACTTGGGCCGCTCAAGCGGCCGGCGTTTGCCGTCCGCGAGCAGCACACGTCCGTCCCGGTCTTCGAGGACCACATAAAACACGCCTGCGTCGCGCCCCGCAATGGAACGCACGACGCGTCCCGTCCCGACCGGCATCCCGCCCGCCCCCATCAGGGAAGCGTCAGGATCACCGGGCCGTCCGCGGTGATCGCGATTGTGTGTTCAAAGTGCGCAGCCAGGCCGTGATCGTTCGTCACAACCGTCCAGTCGTCGTCCAGCACGTGTAAAGCCGGCGAATGCTCAGTGATCATCGGCTCGATGGCGATGACCATGCCAGGCGTCAGACGCACGCCGTGGCCCGGCTTTCCATAGTTGGGAACCTCAGGCTCCTCGTGCAGCTTGCGCCCAACGCCGTGCCCGACATATTCGCGCACCACGCCGTATCCGCGCGCTTCCACATACGACTGCACGGCGTGGCCGATGTCGCCGATGCGCGCGCCCGGCTTTGCGACAGCGATGGCCGCAAGCAGGCTTTCACGCGTGGCGTCCATCAAAGCCTGCGCCTGCGCGCTGACCGCGCCGGCCGCGAACGTGGCTGCCGTATCGCCGTGATAGCCGTCGACAAGCGCGCCGACGTCGATGCTGACGATATCGCCTTCCTGGATCACGCGTCCGCCCGGTATGCCGTGAATAATCACATCGTTGACAGACACGCACGCGCTGCCCGGAAAACCACCATACCCCAAAAACGAGGGGGTGGCGCCCCTGGAAACAATATAATGCTTGATGATGCGGTCGATCTCGCCGGTTGTAACGCCCGGCCGAACGGCCGCGCCGCCGGCCCTGAGGGCCTGCGCCGCGAGCGAGCCGGCTTTTTTCATCTTGGCCAGCTCACCCGAAGTTTTCAGCACGACCATACGTCACGCCTCCAAAGCGGCGAGCGTAAGCTTCGTCGTATCAGCGACTTCCTCCTGGCCCTCCACGATGCGCAGCTTGCCCTTGGACGCGTAGAAGTCCTTGAGCGGCTCGGTCTGTTCGTGGTACGTTTTCAGGCGGTCGCGGACGGTTTCAGGCTCGTCGTCCTTGCGGATGATCAGCCCTCCGCCGCATTTGTCGCAGACGCCTTCGGCCTTGGGGGCCTTGTAGTCAAGATGATAGCTCGCGCCGCAGCTTCCGCAGACGCGGCGCCCGGACATACGCTTTTCAATCGCGGCGTCAGGGACCTCGATATCGATCACGCGGTCGATCTCAACGCCCATCTGATCCAGCGCCTCGGCCTGCGGCACAGTGCGCGGGAAGCCGTCGAGGATGAATCCGTTTTTGCAGTCATCCGCGGCAAGGCGCTCCTTGATGATGCCGATGACCACATCGTCCGGGACCAGCGCGCCGCTTTCCATATAGGATTTTGCGCGCAGTCCCATTTCCGTCCCATTCCTGAGCGCCTCGCGGATAATGTTGCCCGTGCTGATCGCGGGGATGCCGAGACGCTCGCAGATGATTTCCGCCTGGGTGCCTTTGCCGGCGCCGGGAGCGCCGAGGAGTATCAGTTTCATATCGACGTCTCCTTTACTCTAAGAAGCCCTTGTAATGACGCATCATCATTTGCGATTCGAGCTGCCTGAACGTGTCGAGCGCGACGCCGACGACAATGATGATCGACGTACCGCCCAGCGCAATATTCATCTTTGTGACCGCGCCGACGCCGATCGGAAGGACCGCGATAAGCGCGAGGAAGATGCCGCCGACCAGCGTGATCTTTGAAATGATGCGCGCAATAAAGTCGGAGGTCGGACGCCCCGGCCGGATGCCCGGGATCGTGCCGTTGTTGTTGCGCAGGTTGTTCGACATCTCAATCGGATTGTACTGAATCGCCACATAGAAGTAGTTGAAGGCGAGAATCAGTATGAAATACAGAACCGCGTACAGCGCCGTATCGTAATTGAAGGCGCTGAGGATTCTGCCCACCAGACCCGTTTTGTCCGACATAAAGCCGAGAATCGTGCCGGGGATTGCCAGCAGAGAGGAGGCGAAGATGATCGGCAGAACGCCCGACATGTTGACCTTGATCGGGATAAAGGTCGACTGGCCGCCGTACATCTTGCGCCCGACGACCCGCTTTGCGTACTGCACCGGGATGCGGCGCTCGGCGTTTGTCATGATGATGATAACGACAATCAGCGCCAAAAACAGCACAACGATCAGCGGGACGGTGAAATAATACATTGTTTCACCCTCGGCCGCGAGCTTCAGATACGACCAGAGCGTATTGATCGCATTCGGGGCGCGCGAGACGATGCCGGCGAACAGGATCAGTGAAATACCATTGCCCACGCCGTTTTCATCGATACGCTCGCCCAGATAGACGACGAGCATCGCGCCGGCCGTAAAGGCCGCGATGATCACCAGCGCGGAAAAGATTCCGGCAAAGCCGCTGCGGTAAAGGACTGCCCGGCTCTGGTTGCGCAGCAGGGTGTAATAGGCAAACGCCTGGAGCAGCGCGAGTGCGACGGTGACATAGCGCGTGATCTTGTTGATCTTTTTACGTCCGTCCTCGCCCTCCTTTGAAAGGCGTTCCAGAGCGGGAATCGCCACTGTGAGCAGCTGGATGACGATGGACGACGTGATATACGGGGTGATCGACAGGGCAAACACGGTTGCGCGCGAGAACGCGCCGCCTGAAAGGATATCGATGTATCCAAGCAGGTTGCCGCTGCCGGTAACCATCGCCTGCAGCGCCGTGGAGTCAAGGAACGGAACCGGCACCGCCGAACCGACCCTGAACAGAATCAGAATCAGCAGCGTGTAGCAGATCTTTTTGCGCAGCTCCGCAATATGCCAGGCGTTCTTTAACGTCGTGAACATGTTTACTTCACCTCAGCCTTTCCGCCCGCCTTTTCAATCTTCTCCTTGGCGGAAGCGGAAAAAGCCGCGCAATTGACCGTCAGTTTCTTAGTCAGCTCGCCGTTGCCGAGCACCTTGACGCCGTCAAGGACCTTCTTAACGAGGCCCGCATCGATCAGGGCCTGTGCATCAACCACCGCGCCGTCCTCAAAACGCTCGAGGGCGCCGACATTCACGGTCGTATACTTTGTGGCGAAGATGTTGGTAAAGCCACGCTTCGGCACGCGGCGCTGAAGCGGCATCTGACCGCCTTCAAACCCGGGCTGCTTGGCGCCGGAACGCGCCTTCTGGCCCTTGTGGCCCTTGCCGGCTGTCTTACCATTGCCGGAACCGTGGCCGCGCCCCTTGCGGAAGACGTCCTTGCTGGCGCCCGGCGCCGGGGAAAGTTCATGCAATTTCATACCTGCACCTCCTTGCTTTATGCGTTCGTAACCTCGACGAGGTGGGAAATTTTCGCAATCTTGCCCTTGGTCGCGCCGTTATCGGGCTGGATTGTCTCGCTGCCGATCTTGCGCAGCCCAAGGGATTCGGCGGTGGCGATCTGGTCGTCTTTTCTGCCGACAAGGCTCTTTACGAGCTTAATTTTAAGCTGTGCCATTTGCGCCAGCCTCCTTTAACCAATAATATCCTTCACGGACTTGCCGCGAATGGCCGCGACCTTTTCGGCGTCGCGCAGCGCGCACAGTCCCTGGATCGTCGCGGAAACGACATTGCAGGGGTTGTTGGAGCGCAGGCACTTTGTACGGATGTCCTTGATGCCGGCCGTCTCAAGCACGGCGCGGACCGGACCGCCGGCGATCACGCCAGTACCTTCCGGGGCGGGCTTCATCAGCACGCGTCCGGCGCCGTAAGCGCCGATGATCTCATGCGGGATCGTCGTGCCCTTGAGCGCAATCTTGTGCAGGTTCTTTTTGGCGTCCTCAATTCCCTTGCGGATTGCGTCGGGAACCTCGCCCGCCTTGCCAAGCCCAAAGCCGACCGTGCCGTTGCCGTCGCCGACAACCACGAGGGCTGCGAACTTAAAGATACGACCGCCCTTCACCGTTTTGGAAACGCGGTTGATCGAAACAACTCTTTCCTTCAGTTCGAGATTCGCTGCATCTATCAAAGCCAAAAGTATCCCTCCTTCTTCAGAATTTGAGTCCGCCTTCACGGGCCGCCTCAGCAAGCTCCTTAACGCGCCCATGGTAAATATATCCGCCGCGGTCAAACACAACCTCGGCGATCCCTTTGTCGGCCGCGCGCTTTGCAATCGCGGCGCCGACCTTCTTTGCCGCTTCCTTGTTGCCGCCGTTGCCCTCGAAATCCTTATCCATCGTGGAGGCCGAGCACAGCGTGACGCCGTTGACATCGTCGATGATCTGGGCGTAGATGTGTTTGGCGGAGCGGAAAACATCCAGGCGCGGGCACTCGGGCGTGCCGCTGATCTTTGCCCTGACCCTCTTATGCCGTTTGAGTCTGGCGATGTTCTTGTCAGGCTTCGTTACCATTCTGATTTCACTCCTTTACTTCTTGCCCTTACCCGCTTTGCCTTCCTTGCGGATGATCACTTCGTCGACATACTTGATGCCCTTGCCCTTATACGGCTCGGGCGGACGCTTCTCGCGGATTTCCGCGGCGAACTGGCCGACCTTCTGCTTGTCGGGGCCGTGGACGATGATCTTATTGGGAGCGGGCACGTCGATGGTGACGTCTGCGGTATCCTCCATAAACACCTGATGGGAGAAGCCGAGCGTCATGACAAGCTGCTTGCCCTGCTTGGCGGCGCGGTAGCCGACGCCGTTGATCTCAAGCTCTTTTTTGAATTCCTCGGTCACGCCGTGAACCATGTTCGCAATGAGCGTCCGGGTAAGCCCGTGCAGGCTTTTTTCCATTTTCTCATCGTTCGGACGGGTGACAAGGATCTCGCTGTTTTCAAATTTGATGCCGATCTCCGGACGGAAGGTCTGCGTCAGCGTGCCTTTGGGTCCTTTGACCGTAACCGTGCTGCCGTCGATCTTGACGTCGACGCCCGCGGGCACGGCGATGGGTTTTCTGCCGATTCTGCTCATCTTCCGTACCCCCTTACCAGATGAATGCGAGGACTTCGCCGCCAACGTTTTCCTTGCGGGCCTGGCGGTCGGTCATGACGCCCTTGTTCGTGGACAGGATGGCGACGCCCAGTCCCTTCATCACGCGGGGCATATCCTCACAGCTTGTATAAATGCGCAGGCCAGGCTTGGAAACCCTGCGAAGGCCCTGGATAACCGGGGACTTGCCCTGCCCGTATTTGAGGACAACGCGGATGTTGCCCTGCTTGCCGTCTTCGACGACCTGGAAACTCTTTATATATCCTTCATCCAACAAAATCTGAGCGATTGCTTTCTTCATGTTGGAAGCAGGAATATCGACCGTATCATGTTTTGCATTGTTTGCATTTCTGATACGTGTCAGCATGTCAGCGATCGTATCGGTGATATGCATGCCGTCAACCTCCTTTTAGCTCAGCTTTGTTCTTACCAGCTTGCCTTCCTGACGCCCGGGATCTGCCCTTTGTACGCCAGTTCCCTGAAACAAATGCGGCAGACGCCGAATTTGCGAAGGTAAGCATGTGGCCTTCCGCAGATTTTGCAGCGCGTATACTCGCGGGAAGAAAACTTCGCCGGGCGGCGCTGCTTGACTTTCATGGATGTTTTAGCCAAAATACTTCCCCCTTACTTGGCAAACGGAGCGCCCATGAGCGTGAGCAGCTCGCGGGACTCCTCGTCGGTTTTTGCAGTGGTGACAAAGCAGATGTCCATGCCCCGGACCTTGTCGATCTTGTCGTAATCGATCTCCGGGAAAATGAGCTGCTCGCGAAGGCCCATGTTGTAGTTGCCGCGGCCGTCGAAGCCGTTCGGGTTGATGCCGCGGAAGTCGCGCACGCGCGGCAGGGCCACGTTAAAGAGACGGTCGACGAACTCATACATGCGCTCGCCGCGCAGCGTCACCTTTGCGCCGATATTCATTCCCTCGCGCAGCTTGAAGTTCGCGACGGACTTTTTTGCCTTGCAGATAACCGGGCGCTGGCCCGTGATCTTGGAAAGATCGGAGACGATCGCGTCGATGATCTTGGGATTATCGCGCGCCTCGCCGCAGCCGACGTTGATGACAACCTTATCAAGCTTGGGGATCTGCATGACAGAGGTATAGCCGAATTTCTTCATCAGCGCGGGAGCAAATTCGCTCGCGTACTGTTCTTTGAGTCTTGCCATGATTTCTCCTCCTTACTTAAAAAGTTTCACCGCATTTGGGATTTTTACAGACGCGCTCCTTGGAGCCGTCGTTGAGCACCTTATGCGCGATACGCGTCGGCTTGCCACACTTGGGGCACACAAGCATCACCTTGCATGCGTACATGGCGCCCTCGGCCTTCACAATGCCGCCCGGGTCGCCCGCCCTGCGGGGCTTGACGTGCTTGGTCACCATGTTGATGCGTTCCACAATGACCTTGCCCTCCTTGGGGCTTACCTCAAGCACCTTGCCCTGCTTGCCCTTGTCCTTGCCGGACAGGACAACGACTGTATCGCCCTTTTTCACGTGAAGCTTCTTCACTATCTGAGCACCTCCATTACAGCACCTCGGGGGCGAGGCTTAAAATCTTGAGGTATTCCTTTTCGCGCAGTTCCCTGGCAACCGGTCCAAAGATACGCGTGCCCCTCGGGTTTTTGTCTTCTCTTATGATAACCGCCGCGTTCTCGTCAAAGCGGATGTATGTGCCGTCGTCACGCCGCACGCCTTTGGCGGAGCGGACGATGACCGCCTTGACCACGTCGCCTTTTTTCACCTGACCGCCGGGCGCAGCCTTTTTGACCGAAGCCACGACCACATCGCCGATATTGGCGTATCTCCTGCGGGAGCCGCCGAGCACCCGGATGCACATAAGCTCCTTGGCGCCGGTATTGTCGGCTACTTTGAGATAGGTCTGCATCTGTATCACAGAGCGTTCCTCCTTTCAGCAAAACTGAATCTATTATTTCGCCTTCGTGATGATCGCGGTCACTCTCCACCGTTTGTCCTTGGACAGGGGGCGTGTCTCCATGATCTCGACCTTGTCGCCGACGCCGCAGGCGTTCTGCTCGTCATGCGCTTTAAACTTCACGGTACGCTTGATAATCTTTTTGTAAAGGGGGTGCCGGACGTTGTCCTGGATGGCGACGACGACTGTTTTGTCCATCTTGTCGCTGACAACCGTGCCGACGCGTGTCTTTCTGAGATTGCGTTCACTCATCTGCTTTGTCCTCCCTTCCGCTTACTGCGCGCTTTTCAGCTCGTTGGCCCGGATCTGGGTCTTGACCCGCGCGATGTCCTTTTTGACGTCGCTTAAACGCTTGGGGTTATCGAGCTGATTGATCGCGTGCTGGAAACGGAGGTTGAAAAGCTCGGCTTTGAGGTCGCGCAGCTTCTCGCCCAGTTCCTTGTCGCTAAGCTCTCTGATCTCGCTTGCCTTCATCACTCGTCACTCCCCTTTTCCTCAGATTCCTTGGCAATAAATTTGCATTTTACCGGCAGCTTGTGCGCGGCCAGACGCATGGCCTCGCGGGCCAGCTCCTCGCTCACGCCGCCGATTTCGAACATCACGCGGCCGGGCTTGACGACGGCGACCCAATACTCCGGGCTGCCCTTACCGGAACCCATGCGGGTCTCGGCCGGCTTTTCAGTGATCGGCTTATCCGGGAAAATCTTGATCCAGACCTGGCCGCCGCGCTTGATGTAACGCGTCATGGCGATACGGGCTGCCTCGATCTGGTTGGAGGTGACCCAGGCCGGCTCGAGCGCCTGAAGGCCGAAGTCGCCGTAAGTGACCTTGTTGCCGCGCATGGCCTTGCCCTTGAGGCGGCCGCGCTGTACCCTGCGGTATTTAACCCTTTTCGGCAGCAGCATTACTTGTTGCCTCCTTCCCTGCGGGGACGCTTGGCATCCCCGAGCACCTCGCCGGCGTAAATCCAGACCTTGACGCCGATCCTTCCGTAAGTCGTGTTCGCCTCGGCGAAGCCGTAGTCGATGTCCGCGCGGATGGTCTGCAGCGGGATGGTGCCCTCGTGGTAATGTTCGCTTCTGGCGATTTCGGCGCCGCCCAGGCGTCCGGAAACCGCAACCTTGATGCCCTTGGCGCCGAACTTCATCGCGCGGCCGATGGCCTGCTTCATCGCACGGCGGAACGAAACGCGCGCTTCAAGCTGCGAAGCGATCGACTCGGCGACGAGCTGCGCGTTTTTGTCGGGCTGCTTGATCTCAACGACATTGATGAAAACCTGACGCTTGTCGGCGTCGGCCTTGCCCTTGTTGATCATCGCGTCGCACTGGCGGCGGACCTTTTCGATCTCCGCGCCGCCCTTGCCGATCACGATACCCGGGCGCGAGCAATGCACATGGATGCGCACACGGGTCGCATCCCTCTCGATTTCAATTTTCGGGATACCTGCGTCATACAGGGTTTTCTTTAAGAACTTGCGCAGCTTGTAATCCTCGACAAGGATGTCGCCGAAAGCATCGTCCTTAGCAAACCAGCGGGAATCCCAATCCTTAATTACACCGACACGAAGGCCGTGCGGATTCACTTTTTGGCCCATAGTTTACCTCCTCTTTCAGCTTTATTCCCGTTCCTTGACGGTGATGAACACGTGTGAAGTCCTCTTGAGCACCCTGAAGGCGCGGCCCTGGGCGCGGGGACGGATGCGCTTCATCGTCGGGCCCGGGGTCACGTAGCACTCCGAAACATACAGGGAATCCCTGTCCATGTTAAAGTTGTTCTCCGCGTTGGCCATAGCCGATTTGAGCAGCTTGGACAGCGGCTCGCAGGCGGCCTTGGGGGTGTGGCGGAGTATCGCCATCGCCTGATCGGCGGGTTTATTCCTGATCAGATCAAGCACGATCTGCACCTTGCGGGGCGAGATGCGCGCATGTCTCAGCGAAGCTTTTGCTTCCATTGAATGTGTTCCTCCTTTCGGCCGCTCTTATTTTGTTTTCTTCGCGCCGGCATGGCCGCGGTACGTCCTGGTGGGGGCGAACTCGCCGAGCTTGTGGCCGACCATATCCTCGGTCACATAAACCGGCACATGCTTGCGGCCGTCGTGAACCGCGAAGGTGTGTCCGACAAAATCCGGGAATATCGTTGAAGCGCGGCTCCAGGTCTTGAGGACCTGCTTTTTCTCGCCGCTCTCGTTCATCTTTTGGACCCTGGCCAGCAGAACGGGCTGAACGAACGGTCCCTTTTTAACACTTCTACCCATAAATCGATTGCCTCCTTTCAGCCCGTCTTACTTCGCGTTGCGGCGTCTGACAATAAACTTGTCGGAACGGTTGTGGGTCGCGCGCGTCTTGTAGCCAAGCGCCGGCTTGCCCCACGGGGTGACAGGGCCGGGACGGCCGATCGGGCTTTTGCCCTCGCCGCCGCCGTGCGGATGGTCGCAGGGGTTCATGACGGAACCGCGGACGGTCGGGCGCCAGCCCATATGGCGGCGGCGGCCGGCTTTGCCGTAGTTGACGTTTTCATAGTCGATGTTGCCTACCTGGCCGATTGTGGCCACGCAGATCTCCGGGATGTTGCGCAGCTCGCCGGAGGGCAGGCGCACAAGCGCGTAGCCGTTCTCCTTGGCCATGAGCTGCGCCATGACGCCGGCGGAACGCGCCAGCTGCGCGCCTTTGCCGGGATAAAGCTCAATGTTGTGGATGAACGTACCCGTGGGGATGCTGGCCATCGGCAGGGAGTTGCCCGGCTTGATGTCCGCCCCCGGCCCGGCAACGACGGTGTCGCCGACCTTAAGGCCGTTGGGCGCGATGATATAGCGTTTTTCGCCGTCCTCATACTGCACCAGCGCGATGTGCGCGCTGCGGTTGGGGTCGTACTCCAGCGTGAGCACCTTGGCGGGCATCTCGGTCTTGTCGCGCTTAAAATCGATCACGCGGTATTTGCGGCGGTTGCCGCCGCCGCGGTGGCGCACGGTGATGCGGCCGTTGGAGTTGCGTCCGGAATGCTTTTTGAGCGGCTCGAGCAGGCTCTTTTCCGGTGCAACCTTCGACAATTCGCTGTAATCGGTCACCGTCATCTGGCGGCGCGACGGCGTTGTCGGCTTATAGCTTTTGATAGCCATTCGGTTTCACTCCTCATAATTCTGGTTAGCGGGGCATATGAGATACCCCATACGCGGACCCTGGCGGCCCTTGGAACCTGTACTCGCAATCCAGGTTCTTTACAGCATGGTGTCGAAGAATTCGATCGTCTTGGACGCCTCGGTCAGCGTCACAATCGCCTTTTTCCACGAGGCGGTCATGCCCATCGTGCGGCCCATGCGTTTCATGCGCCCGCGGCAGCTCACTGTGTTGACCTTCGCAACCTTCGTGCCGGGGAACAGGCTTTCAACAGCCTTTGTAATCTCGATCTTGTTGGCGTCCTTGGCAACGCGGAAGGTGTACTTCTTCTGCTGCACATTGCCCATCGACGCTTCCGTGATGACCGGGTTGAGGATAATATCCTGCGGAGCTTTCATTACGCGTACACCTCCTCGAGTTTGGCGACCGCGTCCTTGCAGACAATGAACTTGTCGCAGTTGACCAGGTCGTAGACGTTGATGGTGTTGACCAGCGCCGTCTTGACGCCCGGGATGTTGGCGGCGCTCTTGACAAGCTTCTGGTCAAGCTCAGGCATCAGGATGAGCGCCTTTTTATCGGCGCCGAGCGCCTTGAGCATCTCGACAACGGCTTTCGTCTTAAAGCCCTCGAGCGCGATGGAATCGACAACAATCAGGTTGCTGCCGGCGACCTTATCGGAAAAGACCGATTTGATCGCAAGCCTTTTAAGCTTCTTGTTGAGCGTATAGCGGTAGCTGCGCGGCTTCGGGCCGAGCGCGATGCCGCCCTTGCGCCACTGCGGCGCGCGGATGGAACCCTGGCGCGCATGGCCGGTGCCCTTCTGCCTCCAGGGCTTGCGGCCGCCGCCGCTGACCTCGGTGCGGGTCAGTGTGGACTGCGTGCCCTGGCGCTGGTTGGCCAGATAGTTCACGACGCACGCGTGGACAGCCACAGGGTTCGGCGTAATGCCGAAAACGGCGTCGGAAAGCTCGATTTCGCTGACGGCCTTGCCGGCCATATCAAAAACTTGAACCTTTGGCATTGTGTGTATCCTCCTTCCCTTACGCCTTGACGCTATCCGTGATAAATACCACGCCGCCCTTGGCGCCGGGGATTGCTCCTCTGATAGCGATGAGATTGTTTTCCGCATCGATCTTTACGATGGAGAGGTTCTGAACCGTGACGTTCTCAGCGCCCATGTGGCCCGGAAGCCCCTTGCCCTTAAAGACCCTCGACGGCGACGAGCACGCGCCGTTGGAGCCGGCGTGACGCGCAACCGGACCGGAACCGTGCGTCTCCTTGAGGCGGTGGTTGCCGAACCGCTTGATGGTGCCGGCGTAGCCCTTGCCCTTGGAAACGCCCGCAACGTCGACCGCGTCGCCGACGGCGAATGTATCGGCCTTGATGATGTCGCCGACGCTCAGAGCCGAGCAGTCGTCGAGCCGAAATTCACGCAGCACGCGCTTGAGCGCGACGCCCGCCTTGGCGAAATGGCCCTTGAGCGGTTTGTTGACGGCCTTTTCGGAGATGTCGCCGAAACCGAGCTGCACGGCTTCATAGCCGTCGTTTTCGGTTGTCTTCTTCTGTACGACAACGCACGGGCCGGCCTCAACGACCGTCACGGGGATCATTTTGCCGCTTTCGTCAAAAAGCTGCGTCATGCCGATTTTCTTGCCTACGATGCACTTTTGCATACCTTTCTGTACCTCCTGAAGGTTATTGGTCGGCGCTTGGCCGACTTGACCTGACGGCGAAAAACCGTCGTCGGGGTTTGCCTAAATCAGAGCTTGATTTCAATCTCGACGCCGGCGGGAAGCTCAAGCCCCGTCAGAGCCTCGACCGTCTTGTTCGACGGGCGCAGAATGTCGATCAGCCGCTTATGGGTGCGCATCTCGAACTGCTCGCGGCTGTCCTTGTATTTATGGACGGCGCGCAGGATGGTGACAATTTCCTTCTCGGTCGGCAGCGGAATCGGACCGGAAACGCGCGCGCCTGTGCGCTTTGCCGTTTCAACAATCTTTTCCGCCGACGCGTCGACGAGCTGATGATCGTAACCTTTGAGCCTGATTCTGATTTTTTCCTTGACTGCCACTGAAGATCGCCTCCTTAAATGTTTGACTAGACGACGCTTCATATACCGTAAATTCCAGCACACCCTTCCGGGTGTTCCGCGGACGGACATACAAAAAATCCGGTAAACCCGCAAGTTTATCCGGACTTCATACCGCCGCCCCGGCGCACAGCTTGCCCGCAAAACGCGTGCGTGCGCCGCTTTATCAGTATTAAAGTCGCCCGGTTTAAAATCGGACATACTCCGCGGAAATTCCCCGCCTCAAGGGCGGCCACCTCCCGCATCCTCGCATATCTAGTGCAGTCGTGCCTTAGTATAATACCATATTCCTTGTCGGATTGCAAGTATTTTCCCGGCACTTTTACAAATTTTTTTCGCTTTTTTTGATCACTTGTGCCAATGGAGGCAGCTCCTCCGCCACAGCGTGCGTGCAGCCATAAAAAATCGCCGGGGCAACGCCCCGGCGGGGAAGGTTTCATCAGAAGGTCGGTCCGCCAACCTCTCCGGCCGCATGCCTGCGCCAGAACTCTTTTTTAAGCTGCGAGGAACCGACCAGGTAAAGAACCGGCAGGATCACGCCGCCGGCAAGGCTGATGATACCGTTGAGCGAGAAAAGCCCGCCCGCGAACAGCATCCCGATGACGCCGAGCACCAGAAGCGCGATGCCCCAGCCAAGGAAAAAGCCGCTTTTCTCCGGCCGGGACGCGCGTGACAGCCCCATAATGCCCGCAATCAGGCGCGGAATCGCCGCGATGACAGCGATTACAATCATCATGGCATACACAATGCCGAGCGTCGCGCCCATAATATCCTGGAAGTCGTCTGTTTCAAGCACATATTGCAGCTCCTCCGGGCTGGAAACGCCGGCTTCAGACAAAAACGACGGATCGTCAAGCGCTATCTCCATCACCATGCCGCCAATGCCGTCCACACCGCCGATTTCACGGCCGACCCCCACGGCCAGCATCACCGCCGACACAACGCCGAGAATCGCCGATACAATCAGTAAAATAGCTGTAACCTTCAATAGTGTATTCCTGTATCCATTCTCCACAAATGCTCCCCCTTGTTTACAACTTGTTTCCCATACCTCGGTACGGCTCGTGATAGACAACGCCTGCCCCACTGTTCGCGGCGCAGCCTGTATAGATGCAGCGCCAAACCCACTGTTCGCGGCGCAGCCGGTTAAAGTTTTTCGCCGAGGCCTTTTTTCAAAAAGGCCGGAGGCTTAATAGGCTTTGCCCCAGATAATGCTAGTGACGGCCGGCTTGCCGCAGATCGGGCAGGTATCGCCGATATGCTCCTGCTCGAAAGGCATACAGCGGGAGGTAAGCCCCGCCTCCTCCTTGACGCGCAGTTCGCACGCCTCGTCGCCGCACCACATCGACTTGATGAAGCCGGTTTTCTCCATGGCCAGCTCTTTAAGCTCATCGAACGTTTTTGCCGTCCAGGTTCGCGCCTCGCGGTTGGCAAGCGCCTTGCTGTAAAGGCCGTCGTGCACCGCGCGCAGCAGCTCGGGTATCCTCTGCTCCAGCTCGTCAAGCGCAACGACCGTCTTTTCACGGTTGTCGCGGCGTACAACAACGCACTGACCCGCCGCGATATCGCGCGGTCCCATCTCCAGGCGGAGCGGCACGCCCTTCATCTCATATTCGGCAAATTTCCAGCCGGCGCTGTTGTCGCTGTCATCAATCTTCACGCGGCAGACGCCTCTCAGACGCTCCGTCACGGCGCGCGCAGCTTCAAGCACGCCCTCCTTGTGCTGCGCGATCGGCAGCACAACCACCTGAACCGGCGCGATAGCCGGCGGAAGCACAAGTCCGTCGTTATCGCCATGCGTCATGATGATCGCGCCGATGATGCGCGTCGACATGCCCCACGATGTCTGATGCGGGTATTGGGGCTTATTGTCGCGCCCCTGGAACGTAATGCCGAACGCGCGGGAAAAGCCGTCGCCGAAGTAATGCGACGTGCCCGACTGAAGCGCCTTTCCGTCATGCATCATCGCTTCAATCGTGTAGGTCGCTTCCGCCCCGGCAAACTGCTCCTTTTTTGTCTTGCGGCCTTTCGTCACAGGGATAGCGAGGGAATTTTCACAGAACTCGGCGTAAACGCCGAGCATCCGCTCTGTCTCCTCCATCGCCTCCTGCTGCGTCTCATGCATGGTATGGCCTTCCTGCCACCAGAATTCACAGGTGCGCAGAAACGGACGCGTCGTCTTTTCCCACCGGACAACGGAGCACCATTGATTGTAAAGCTTGGGCAGGTCGCGGTATGAATTGATAATCTTTGCATAATGCTCACAAAACAGCGTTTCAGAGGTAGGGCGTACACACAGGCGCTCCGTCAGCTTCTCCTCTCCGCCGTGCGTCACCCAGGCCACCTCCGGCGCAAAGCCCTCGACATGGTCCTTTTCCTTCTGGAGCAGGCCCTCGGGGATAAACATAGGCATCTGCACGTTCTCATGCCCCAGCTCTTTAAAGCGCGTGTCAAGGATATGCTGAATATTTTCCCAGATCGCGCAGCCGTAAGGGCGTACAATCATGCATCCGCGCACAGATGAATAATCTGCCAGATCGGCTTTTTTTACAATATCAGTATACCATTTCGCGAAATCCTCGTCCATTGAGGTAATCGCTTCCACCATTTTTTTCTGGTCCGCCATTCGTTATGAACTCCTTCGCCACACAATGATGTTATCTGCGTTTGCCGAGCAGGCGCAGCAGATACAAAAACAGATTGATAAAATCCAGATAGAGATTGAGCGCCGAAAAAATAGAAACTTTGTCAAGCATCTGCGCGTCATTCTCGTAAGCATAGTAATAGTCCTTGCACTTCTTTGCGTCATAGGTGGTGACGCCCAGAAAGATCGCGATTCCAATAAAGCAGATGGCCGTATCGAGCATTGGCATATGAATAAACAGGCTGACAAGCTCCATGACGACCAGTGCGATCAGACCAAACAGCACAATCGGCGCAAAGCCGGACACATCGCGCTTGGTGACCAGGCCGGCCCCGGCCATCACACCGAAAAACAGCGCGGCCACTCCAAACAGGAAAATAGCGGAGCCGGCCTCATACATGAGCATCAGCGGCGAAAGCGTCACGCCAGTCAGCACAGAAAAGCCGAGAAAAATCCCGCGCGCCGCGCCGACGGACATTTTGTGAAGGCGCGCCGTCAAAAAGACAACGAGCGCCAGCTTTGCGACCAAAAGCGCAAACGGCAGCCACCATGTGATAAACAGCGCGATGACCAGTTTTGTCGCGTACAGCGCTACACAGGTCAAAAAGGTGAGCAGCAGTCCCAAAAACATCCAGGCGTATGTCTTGGCCACGTGCTTATAAAGCGGGCTTTTTGTGTTGGTCTCCACATAGGACATATCCGCGTTTCCGTTCGTATACATATGTTACACTCCCTCCATATCTGTCGCCGGTCCCGCCGGCAAAAGTCTTTGCTCCTATCATAGCCGAAAACACCTGCAATTGCAAGCGTCCCGGCGCCCTCCGCGGCAAATCGCCGCGGTGTATATAAAAGCCCCCGCCGCTGCGGGGGCTTTTAGACAAGCGTCTTACTGATGGTCCTCGATGTATTTGACAATGTCGCCGACCGTCTTGATGTTTTCAATCTCCTCGTCGGGGATTTCGCAGTCGAACTCCTCCTCGAGCGACATCACCAGATCGACGATGTCGAGCGAATCAGCGCCCAGATCGTTTTGAATGCTGGCTTCCATCGTGACGGCATCCTCATCCACATCGAGCTGATCAACCAAAATTTCCCTTACTTTTTCGAATACCATAATTAGCAGCCTCCTGAACATACTTTTTTAAATTAAAAAATCTTTATTTCAGACGCATGGAGCGGCGCGCCGCGCGCCGTCCCGTTTCCGACGAATTTTATCATACCTGTTTTGCCACGGTTTGGCAATAGGTATTTATACATAAATTTATATTTTCCCGGCCTGTCAATCTGGCGGGCGTGCACAAGGAACCGGCGCAGCGCTGCTATTTGCCGAGCGCAAACGTGATCTCGGCCGTCACGGCGCGTTCCCCGTCGACCGTGGCGACGGCCTTCCCGACACCAAAACTGCCGCGCACCTTTAGCATTTCAACCTCCAGGCGAAGCGTGTCGCCCGGGAGCACCTGGCGGCGGAATTTCGCCTTGTCGATGCCGGCGAAAAATGCGATTTTACCCTTGTTCTCCGGCATAGCCAGCGCGCAGACCGCGCCCGCCTGCGCGAGCATTTCAACGATCAGCACCCCCGGCGTAACCGGATGTTCGGGAAAGTGTCCCCGGAACCAGAACGAATCCGGCGCGATGAATTTTTTTGCCACGACGCGTTTTCCGATTTCAAGTTCCTCAACCTCGTCAATCAGCAAAAACGGGTCGCGGTGCGGGATGATTTCCATAATCTGATTTTTGTCAAGCAATGCCATTGTATGCCTCCTGCCTCAGCGTCATGATTACAGGCTGTTTCAGCCCTCGTATTTTTTCAGCAGCAGGCTCGCATTGTGCCCGCCGAACCCAAGCGAATTGGACATCGCATATTCAAAATCAACGCGCCGCGCGCCCTCGGTGACATAGTCAAGGTCGCAGTCCTCATCCGGCACCTTGTAGCCGATCGTCGGCGGTATCACGCCGTCGTGCAGCGCAAGCGCCGTAATAATGGCCTCAACGCCGCCGGCCGCGCCGAGCATATGGCCGGTGACGGATTTCGTGGAGCTGACGGCCAGCTTGTAGGCATGGTCGCCGAAAGCGGTCTTGATCGCGCGCGTCTCGATCTGCTCGTTGAGCGGCGTGGAAGTACCGTGCGCATTGATATAGGCGACCTGTTCGGGCGCTGCGCCCGCGTCCGCCAGCGCGTTTTTCATCGCCATGGCGGCGCCCATGCCCTCGGGGTCCGGCCCAGTGATGTGATAGGCGTCGTCCGTCGCCCCGTAGCCGACGACCTCCGCGAGAATCGACGCGCCGCGCTTTTTCGCATGCTCAAGCTCCTCGAGCATCACAAGCCCCGCGCCCTCGCTCATGACAAAGCCGTTGCGCTCCTTATCGAACGGGATGCACAGCCGGTCGCAGTCGGCCGTGTCGGAAAGCGCCTGCATATTGTAAAAGCCCGCGATCGCGACATCGTTGATCGGCGCTTCTGTGCCTCCGGCAATCGCCAGGTCGAGATAGCCGTATTTGATCTTCCGAAACGCCTCGCCGATCGAGTGGTTGCCCGTGGCGCAGGCGGTCACAACTGCAAAATTATCGCCCTTAAACCCATATTCAATCGCGATCTGTCCCGCGGCCATATTGCAGATCATCATCGGGATCATGAATACAGACACGCGGTCCGGCCCTTTCTCAAGAAATTTCTTGTGCTCGGCCAGCGTCGTCTGAAACCCGCCGATGCCGCTGCCGACAATCACGCCCGCGCGAAACGGGTCAAATTTCCCCAGGTCGCCTGCGCCGTCCATCACCTGCTTGGCCGCAGCCATTGCAAACTGTGTGAAACGGTCCATGCGGCGCGCTTCCTTCTTGTTGAGTCCCATCGCCACCGGGTCCCATTCGTCGATCTGCGCGGCGCATTTCACTTTGAGCGCCGACGTGTCGAACGACGTAATGGGCTTGAAATTGTGCCTGCCGTTCACAACGCTGTCCCAGAAGGTCTTTGTATCCAGCCCGACCGGCGAAACGACGCCTGTCGAGGTAATCACAACTCGTTTCATATCCGCTCTCCTTTCAGCTCCGTCGCACGCCGTTTCTCCCCGCCGCGCGCGGCCCTGCTTTTCTTCATTTTGGGTCTTTCCCCGAAAATATAATCGATCCGTCTGTTGAAAGGCCGGGGGCGCAGCCTGTATAAACGCAGCACCTGCACCACTGTTCGCGGCGCAGCCGACTAAAGTTTTTCGCCGAGGCCTTTTTTTAAAAAGGCCGGAAAGTTTTTTGCCAAGCTTTTTTTCAAAAAAGCGGGCTAAAAGCCGCCGTCGACGGCGAGGATCTGGCCGGTGATGTAGGATGCGCGGTCGCTGACGAGGAAGGCGACCGCCTCGGCGACATCCTCGGGGCGGCCCATGCGCCGCAGCGCAACGCCGGAAAGGATCGCTTCCTTGGCCTTGTCGGGCAGCTTGGCGGTCATATCCGTCTCGATAAAGCCCGGCGCAATCGCGTTGACCGTGATGCCGCGGCCGCCAAGTTCCTTAGCCGCCGTTTTTGTCATGCCAACGATCGCTGCCTTTGAAGCGGAGTAATTAAACTGGCCGGCGTTGCCGTAAAGTCCCGAAACGGACGCCATGCTGACAATGCGGCCGCTGCGCTGCTTCATCATAATGGGCGTGACATGGCGCACCATGTTAAACACGCCCTTCTGGTTGACGGCGATGACGCTGTCGTACTGCTCCTCGCTCATACGTGCGATCAGGCCGTCGCGCGTGATGCCCGCGTTATTGATAAGCGCGTCGATGCTGCCAAAACGCTCGTGGACCGACTTGACCATCGCGGCGCATTCGTCAAATTTTGAGATATCGGCGACAAAGCACTCCGCCTGTACGCCGTGGGCGCGGCACTGCTCCGCGGCAGCCTGCGCCTGCGGCAGCAGGCTGTCAAGGCAATTGATCGCAATGTCAAAGCCGTCGCGCGCAAGCGTCAGCGCAATGGCGCGTCCAATGCCGGTTGCCGCGCCTGTAATCAAAGCTGTCTTATTCAATGGTAATGCCCCTTTCTGAAAACAGGTTTTTCATCAGTTCTTCTCCCTCGCGCATCAGGCGGTCAACAATCGCCTGCGCCGGCTCGACGGCCTTGACAAGCCCCGAAATCTGACCGGCCATAAACGTGCCTTCGTCGAGGTTGCCGTCCTGCACCGCTTTGCGCAGGGAACCCGCGGCCGCCTTCTCAAATTCGACGCGGTCAACATTCTGATTTTCCATCTTGAGCAGGCGGCGCGTAAATTTCGTTTTGATTGAGCGAATCGGCGCGCCGCCCTCGCGGCCCGTCACAATCGTGTCGGTATCTTTCGCGTCGATGATCTGCCGGCGGTAAACATCGCACGCGGGGCTTTCCTCAGCGCAGACGAAAACCGTGCCGCACTGGACCGCCTGCGCGCCGAGCGCGAACGCTGCGGCCACGCCGCGGCCGTCCGCAATGCCGCCCGCCGCGATGACCGGCACGCTTACTGCGTCCGCGACCTGCGGGACAAGCGCCATTGTTGTCAGTTCGCCGATGTGCCCGCCGGATTCACAGCCTTCGGCGATCACAGCGTCCGCGCCCGCGCGTTCCATGCGCTTGGCCAGCGCGGCGGAAGCCACGACTGGGATCACTTTGATATCGACGCCTTTCCACATATCCATATATTTGCCGGGGTTGCCTGCGCCCGTCGTAACGACCGCGACCTTTTCCTCGGCGCAGATACGCGCCACATCGTCGGCAAACGGACTGAGCAGCATCACATTGACGCCGAACGGTTTATCGGTCAGCGATTTCGCCTCGCGGATCATGGCCTGCACCACGTCGCCGGGCGCGGCGGCCGCGCCGATCAGCCCCAAACCGCCCGCGTTGGAAACAGCCGCCGCAAGCTTCGCGTCGGCCACCCACGCCATACCACCCTGAAAGAGCGGATGCCGGATACCGAGCATTTCGGTTATCTTTGTTTTCAACATGTTAAATCCTCCCTGTCATTGACCACATGGTTTTCCAGCCCGGCCAGCGCGCCTTAGTTTGACAGGCATAGCGCCGCTGCGCGCGGGGAATCATAAATGACTGTCCAAAGCTTCTTGCCGATGCAAAATTTTGGATCAAACCAATCGTTATGTCGAAAGCTTTTTACTTTATCATACCTGCGCGCGCCTGTGCTGTCCAGAAGGAATCGATATTTTGCCGTTTCTGCAAAATATCAGCCCTTGCAGCGGCGAACCGCGCCCGTGTATCGTCCCGGCACAAACGGGTTTACCACTCAAAGACGAGGCTGGCGTAGATCAGGCCGGCACCAAAACCAGACAGGCCGATCTTGTCTCCGCGCCTGACGCGTCCGGCGCGGTGAAGCTCGTCAAGAGCGATCGGGATCGACGCGGACGAGGTGTTTCCCGTATGGTCGATGGTCATCCACGCTTTTTCCATCGGCAGGCCCAAGCGGTCCATCGCCGTCTGGACGATGCGCACATTGGCTTGGTGCGGCACAATCCAATCAAGTTCCCCGGCCTGAATTCCGGCTTTTTCACAGGCTTGCAGCAGCGACTGCGGCATCACCTTTGTCGCAAATTTGTAGACCTCGCGCCCGCCCATGACCATATGCCCGGGACCTTCCGGACGGCTGTAAACAGCGTCCTGCTCCGGCGGGTTGTAGGTAAAGGGCGAGGCGGGCGGCGGGTTTTTGCAGAACATCAGGCCGTAGCCGGTCCCGTCCGCGCCAAGCGAAGCGCCGTAAAGCGCGTCTGCCGCGCGAACCACCGTCGCGCCGGCGCCGTCGCCGAACAGCACGCATGTGCTGCGGTCCTCATAATTAGTCAGGCGCGAGAGGATTTCCGTTCCTACGATCAGCGCGTAATCAATATCGCCGCAGGCAAGAAAGCGCCGCGCCATATCAAGCCCGTAAACGTATCCCGCGCACGCGCACGCGATATCATAACACATCGCGTTTTTCGCGCCGATCGAACCCTGAATGATACAGCTCATCGAGGGCGTTGCAAAATCAGCCGATACTGACGATACAATGATCAGCCCAATCTGCTCCGGAGAAATCCCGGCGTCCTCAATGGCCTGGCGCGCGGCGCGCTCTCCCAGCCTCCATGTGGTTTCACCGTCGGCAATATGGCGTGTTACGATGCCCGTGCGCGGCCTGATCCACTCGTCCGAGGTGTCCACAATCCTGGCATATTCGTTATTATCAACAATATTTTCGGGAAGGCAGCGGCCCGTTCCGCATATTTGAATACCTGACATGTTTTCTCCCCACCGATTGCAAATTCCCTCTTGCATCCGGATTTTTGTTGTGTTATAATGAGTCCGAAATGTAACAAGTGTTATATTTCACAATTGCTATCATACAGGCATCAGACACAATTTGTCAACTATAAAATTGTTAAAAATTCTTTTAATGGAAAAGATTTAAAAAAAGACAATCTAATTTGTACGCACAGGGGGATTATTTGAGATGAACAAACTTGCTTTCGTTTTCAGCGGCCAGGGTTCCCAGTATCCCGGCATGGGTCGCGAGCTTTTTGAGAACTTCGAGTCCGCGCGCAATGTTTATGAATGCGCCAACGACATCCTGGGCTTTGACATCGCCAAGCTCTCCTTCGAGGGCGACGCAGCCACGCTGGCACAGACCAAGATCTCTCAGCCGGCTATTTACGCTGTTTCCATGGCGGCCTACTCCGTCGTGTCCGAACTGTGCGAGCCGGAAGCTGTCGCAGGCCACTCGCTTGGCGAGTACGCGGCGCTCACCGCAGCCGGCGCTTTCTCTCTTGAGGACGGCTTTAAGATGATTGCGGCGCGCGGCGCGGCCATGCAGCGTGCGGCTGACCGCAATCCGGGCAGCATGTTCGCCATCATGGGCAGCGATGAGGAAACCATCGCGCGCGTTTGCCGCGAAACGGCTGGCTATGTGCTGCCGGTCAACTACAACAACGCCACCCAGACCGTGATCGCCGGCGAAAGCGCCGCCGCACAGGCCGCCGCCGACACGCTCGCCGGCATGGGCTTCCGCACGACGAAGCTTGCTGTTTCCAGCGCGTTTCATTCCAAGCTGATGTCCAGCGCAGCCGAGGAATTTTCCGAGGCGATCGCCGGTGTGCGCATGAACCCGCTGTGCATCCCGTTCTATTCCAATCTGACCGGCCATATGCTCCCCGCCGACGCCGACCTGCACGAGTATCTCGTCAAACACCTGATCTCGCCGGTCCACTTCCACGAGGAGGTGCGTGGCATGGTTGCGGAAGGAATCAACCTGTTCATCGAGCTTGGCCCGAACAAGGTGCTTACCTCGCTGATCAAGCGCGGCTTTAAGCAGGTTTCCGCCTGCAATGTCGAAAAGCCGAGCGCCGTCGAAAAGCTCAAGGAGACGCTTTAATTTCAAGACAGTCCGGAAGGGACGCCCGCGCGGCGTCCCTTCTTTCTGTCCGGTCCGACACCATCGAGGAGGTATCATCATGCAGTCTTACGCCCTGATCGGCCATCCGCTTGGCCATTCGTTTTCCCCCCAGATTCACGCGCGCCTGTTCGCGCTCGAGGGCATCGATGCGCGCTATGATCTGACCGACATTGCGCCTGAAGATTTGGCCGCGCAGATGCCGCTGCTACGCCGGCATCTGCGGGCCTTCAACGTAACGATTCCACACAAACGCGCGGTCATCCCGCTGATCGATTCACTCACGGAAAACGCGCGTCTGTATGGGGCGGTCAACTCTGTCTCGATCGACAGTGACGGCCATACCGAGGGCGACAACACCGACTGCAACGGCTTTTTGCGTGCGATGCAGGCCGCCAACATCGCCCTGGAAACTTCCGTGTGCGTGCTCGGTGCGGGCGGCGTGGGGCGCATGTTTGCAATCGAATGTGCACGGCGCGGCGCGCTTGTTACAATCGCCGTACGTGGGACAAGCCTGGATAAAGCGCAAACGCTCGCCTCTGAAATCGAAACGCTCTGTGGCAAACGCCCCCGAACATGCGCGCTTTCCGAGCTGTGCGGACATTATGGTCTTGTGATCAACGGCACGCCTGTCGGCATGTATCCCAAAATTGACGCGTGTCCGGTTTCCGGGGACTTTCTTGCCGGTGTGGACGCAGTGTTCGACTGTGTGTACAACCCTTCTGAAACGCTTTTGCTCGGGCGCGCACGCGCATACGGCAAAAAAACAGCCGGCGGCATGGCCATGCTGGTCTGGCAGGCGGCGATCGCTCATGAACGCTGGCACGGCACGCATTTTCAGGAGGCGGATATCGCGCGTATCATCACGGATATGGAGCGGGCGCTCACGGAAAAGGAGCGCGGACTATGAACAATATCCTGCTGTGCGGTTTTATGGGCTGCGGCAAAACGACGGTCGGAAAGCGGCTGGCCGCTTTGACTGGGCGCGAATACATCGATCTTGACCATGAGATTGAGCTGGAAGCGGGCATGACCATTCCGGAACTGTTCGAGCGGTTCGGCGAACAGGAATTCCGCGACCGCGAGCACGCGGCTGTCGCCGCGCTCGCCCGGCGCATCGGCTGCATCGTGTCGACGGGCGGTGGCGCGATGACGTTCCCGCGCAATGTTTCGGCCGTCTCTCCCGACGACCGCATCGTCTTTCTCGACACACCGTTTGAAGTCTGTTACGAGCGCATCCGGGACAGCGACCGCCCCATTGTCCGCCGCAGTACCCCCAATGAGCTGCGGCGGCTCTTTGAGACGCGCCGCGCCGCCTATCAAACCGCCGCTTCCGTCATCCTTCCCGGCGACGACACCCCCGACAACCTCGCCCACTTTTTTGAAACTTACCTTTTTTGAAAAAAAGGTAAGCCAAAAAACTTTCCGGCCTTTTTGAAAAAAGGCCTCGGCGAAAAACTTTAGTCGGCTGTGCCGCGAACAGTGCGTTTGGTACTGCGTTTATACCGGCTGCGCCGCGAATAATAGGGCGCGCGCTGCACGTATACAGGCCGCAAGAATCCTGTTCAGACGAAGCGCTGCCCGGCAGCAGAATACGTGACAGACGCGGCGCGGCTGGCGCGCATTTTGCAGGCCCACGGCATACGAAAGACGGCGTTGCGCGCAAACAGGAGCGCCGCCCTGCATCGGCGAACACATATAACCGAAATGGAGTAATGAGCATGGAACAAGCAATGAAGCTCTGGCTTGAGCAGTTTACAGCAGCCGTCCGGCAAACCTTTGGCGCGCGTGTCGAAGCCATCGGCATTCAGGGAAGCCATGGGCGCGGCGAAGCGGCCGAACAAAGCGACATCGACGTCGTTGTTATTCTTGATACGCTGTCATACCACGATTTAAAGGCCTATGACGACGCTATTTCAAAACTGCCGCGCCGCTCGCTGATTTGCGGATTTGTCTCGGGCCGGGACGAGCTGGCGCGGTGGGATCGCTCGGAGCTGTTCCAATTTTACCATGACACGGCCATTTTGTATGGCAGCCTGGATTTTCTGCGTCCTCTGATCGCCCGCGAGGATATCCAAAGAGCCGTTCTGACCGGCGCCTGCACTATTTATCACGGCTGTGTGCACAATGTTCTGCATGAAAAGGACCCGGAAATTTTACGCGCGCTTTTGAAAGCGGCTGTATTCACCCTCCAGGCCAAGCATTATTATGAAACAGGCACATATATTAAAAGACATTCTGATCTGGCCAGCGTACTGGAGGGGGATGAGCGCGCGCTGCTTACCCATGCGCGCGGCGCGGCGGCCGGCTTCGACACGGCTTCAGAATCGCTCCTGACATGGTCGTCCGGCGTTATTAAGGCATACGGAAATCAATAAGCCCATACGTTGATCAAAAAAACGGGACGGCCTGCAGCCGCCCCGTTTTAAATATTTTAATTACGCGAGTATTTCACAGTCCTCAAAGGAGCCGATCGCCTGGCAGACAGGACATACATCCAAGCGATCCTCATAAATCGCGCCGCAGAACATGCAGCGATATCCGTGTTTTTTCTTCACCGGCTGTGCAGGCTTGACGGATTGCTCCTTCTGTCCGGCAGCCGGCGCCTCTTTACCGCTTTTCATCAGGCGGACCATTGCCTCCATAAACTGTTTTTCATGGTTCTTTTCAATTTCCGCCACCTTTTCAAACATCACCGCAAGCTGTTCAAAGCCCTCCTCACGGGCGACCGCGGCGAACTGCGGATACATATCGGACCACTCACCGAACTCCCCCGCCGCCGCATCCTTGAGGTTTTCCAAATTGCCCTTGATCGCGCCGTTGAGCGTTGTGAACCAGATCTTAGCATGGACAGACTCATTGCCCGCCATCCTGTCGAACAGAGCCGCGATCTCCTGATTGCCCTCCTTGCGCGCCTGATCCGCATAATATGTGTACTTGTTCCGGGCAACCGATTCCCCCATCAAAGCTGCCTTAACATTTTGTTCTGTCTTCGTCCCCTTTAAGTCCATTTGTATGCCTCCTCCTTAAAAATTAATAACTATTACTATTATTATAATCTAAATTTTGGAGTTGTCAACACATTCCGATAAAATATAGCTGTAAAGCAATTATTTTTTTGCGCATCCGCCCGCTTTGCGGGCAGATGCGCATTTTAATCCAACCCCTCCGTGCATCTCCGGCGCGGATGGCCAAATATTTATAGATTTGCGCTTCGCAGTCTATAAAAAAACCGCCGCGGCAAAAGCTGCGGCGGTTTTTTTATATTCTTCTCCCAGACGGTTCAGCGGTCCTTCAAAAAGAGGACAGCCGCCATCACTCCACAGGTAATTGCGACGGATGCGCCCATAATAACGAGCGTCACAGCCGTAATACCGCGCCAGGGATTAAAAAGCCTCAAGCTACGCATAGGCTTACTTGTTCAGGTTGCTTTCAAGGGTTACCAGCTCAGATTCAAGCGCCTGCGGCAGCTTGTCGCCAAATTTGGCATAGAACTCCTTGATGCCCTTGACTTCCTCTTTCCAGAGGTTCTTATCGACGGAAAGCAGATCGCGGACCGTATCGGTCGTAATGTCCAGCCCCTCCACATCGATGTCCTCGGGCTTCGGCTCGTAGCCGATCGGCGTTTCTACAGCGTCAGCCTTGCCCTCGCAGCGGTCGACAATCCAGTTGAGCACGCGCATATTGTCGCCGAAGCCCGGCCAGATGAAATGACCTTCGTCATCGGTGCGGAACCAGTTGACATTGAAGATCTTCGGAGCCTTGTCTCCGAGCTTCTTGCCCATTTCGAGCCAGTGCGCCCAGTAGTCGCCCATGTTGTAGCCGCAGAATGGCAGCATGGCCATCGGGTCGCGGCGGACAACGCCGACCGCTCCAGCCGCGGCGGCTGTCGTTTCGGAAGCCATCGTGGAGCCGACAAACACGCCGTGCTGCCAGTCGCGCGCCTGATAGACGAGCGGAGCGGTCTTGGCGCGGCGGCCACCGAAGATGATCGCGGAGATGGGCACGCCATTGGGATTATTGAACTCAGAGGAAATGCACGGACAGTTGATCGCCGGCGCGGTGAAGCGGGAGTTCGGATGCGCGCCCTTGCTTCCGTCGGTGCAGTCCCACTTTTCGCCCTTCCAGTTGAGAGCATTCTTCGGCGGGTTCTTGTCGAGTCCCTCCCACCAGACAGTGTTGTCGTCAAGGTTGTGGACAACGTTGGTAAAGATTGTGTTTTTCTGCGTGGAGATCAGCGCGTTCGGATTGGATTTCATGTTGGTTCCCGGCGCGACGCCAAAGAAACCATTTTCCGGATTGATCGCCCACAGACGGCCGTCCGGACCGATGCGCAGCCAGGCGATATCGTCGCCGACAGTCCAGACCTTGTATCCAGCCTTCTTAAACTTCTCAGGCGGAATCAGCATGGCCAGGTTTGTCTTGCCGCAGGCGGACGGGAACGCCGCGCAGATATACTTGATCTCACCCTGCGGGTTCTCAAGGCCAAGGATGAGCATATGCTCGGCCATCCAGCCCTCATTTTTCGCCTGATACGAGGCGATGCGCAGCGCGAAGCACTTCTTGCCGAGCAGCACGTTGCCGCCGTAGCCGGAGTTGACGGACCAGATGGTGTTGTCCTCGGGGAACTGGACGATATAGCGGTTTTCCTCGTCCATCTGCGCTTTGGAGTGCAGGCCGCGGACAAAATCGTTGGATGTCTCGCCAAGCTGGTCGAACGCCTGCTGCCCCATACGGGTCATGATATCCATGTTGAGCACAACATAGATCGAATCAGTCAGCTCGACGCCGACCTTGGAGAACGGGGAGCCGATCGGGCCCATGCAATACGGGATGACGTACATGGTGCGGCCCTTCATCGCGCCGTCAAACAGCTTGCGCAGCTTGTCGTACATGACGTTTGGGTCCTCCCAGTTGTTGGTCGGGCCGGCGTCCTCTTTTTTGCGCGAACAAATGAACGTGCGTCCTTCGACGCGTGCGACATCGTTGACAGCCGTCCTGTGCAACAGGCAGCCGGGCAGCTTTTCAGGGTTGAGGGCTTCCATCTCGCCGGTGGCGAGCGCCTGGTCGCGCAGTTCTTTAAGCTGCGCCTCGCTTCCGTCGATCCAAACAACCTTGTCAGGTTCGACAAGCGCCTTCATTTCCTCAATCCAGTTGAGGACATTTTTGTTGTTGGTCATGCTTTTACTCCTCTCAATGTATTTGGAACGGTTTTTAAAACGATACAAGAAAAATGGAAAACCGGTTTTCTTTGGCCTTTCACGGCTCTATTCCAGAAAATCCGAAATCTCCCACGTTTAGCATTATACCCCTCGTCCAGGCCGATTGCAAGGCGCTTGACGCGCTTTCTGTTAAATTTTCGTCAATATCTGCAACCGCCACAAAAATCGCCGCCGACACCGCCTCTTTTTTTATAGATTGCGCTGCACTCTGCTAAACCCGGTCATAGCCATTTTAATCAAACCGCACTGCCCGCAGGCCGGGACGGGACGCCAAAGGCCCGCTGCGCGCGCGCCTGCGCAAAGCCTTCGGCAATATCCATCGACGGCGCGGCATTGAGGTCCGCGCCCGCGCGCACGCCGGCCTGGTACTCGTAATACGCCTGCGCGCCGATCATCGCGGCGTTATCCCCGCAGAGTGAAAGCGGCGGCGCAAAATACTGCCAGCCCTGCGCGCGGCACATCTGCTCCAGTGCGGCGCGCAGGCCGCTGTTGGCGCTGACGCCGCCGGCTGCGGCGATTGTTGTGCAGCCGTATGCGCGCGCGGCCGCGCACAGCTTGTCCGTCAGCACTTCGCACACCGTGCGCTGAAACGACGCGGCCAAAGAATCGATATCAACAGTCTCTCCCTTCTGGCGCGCGTTATGCAGAAGGTTGATCACAGCCGTTTTCAGCCCCGAAAAGCTGAAGTCATACGGCGCGCCGTCGACACGCGGCTTTGGCAGGCGGTACCGGTCCGGATCGCCGCGGCCGGCCGCCTGATCGATATATACGCCGCCCGGATACGCAAAGCCCATCGCGCGCGCAGCCTTGTCAAACGCCTCGCCGGCCGCATCGTCGCGCGTGCGGCCGATCACCTGAAAATCGGTATAGCCGTTTACCCGTACAATATGCGTGTGGCCGCCTGAGACGACAAGGCACAGAAACGGAGGCTCCAGGCTGGGATGCGCCAGATAGTTTGCCGCGATATGCCCGCGGATGTGGTGTACCGGCACGAGCGGCTTGTCTGCGGCATACGCAAGCCCCTTGGCGTAATTGACGCCGACAAGCAGCGCGCCGATCAGCCCGGGCGCCGCGGTCACGGCCACAGCGTCGATCCCCGCGAGCGTACAGCCCGCATCGCCGAGCGCCTTCTCTACAACAGGAACAATGTTTTCACAGTGGCGGCGCGATGCGATCTCCGGCACGACGCCGCCGTAGAGCCGGTGCTCCGCCACCTGCGAATCGATTGCGGACGAACGGATTGTCCGTCCATCCGTCACAACGGCCGCAGCCGTCTCGTCACAGGAGCTTTCAATCGCCAATATGTTCATACGCCTTCCCTCCCGCACCCCTGCTGCGCCGCGGTTAAAAAAGCGGTCATCAGCACGGCATCCTCTGTCGGGTTGGCATAGTAGCGTCTGCGGCGCCCCGCAACGCCGAAGCCAGCCTTTTCATAAAACGCGATCGCCGGCGCGTTGCTTTCACGCACCTCAAGCGTGATAAAGCCGAGCCGCTCGCGGCGTGCGAAAGCGAACAGCATCTCCATCAGCCGTGTGGCCAGACCATGCCGCCGCATCGGCCCGGCGACGGCGACATTGGCGATGTAGCCCTCGTCCAATACGCGGTGCATCCCCACATAGCCGAGCACCCGCGTTCCCGATACAGCCACGAAAAAGACGGCGTTTGGGTTGGCAAGCTCTGTTTCCAGCACACGCGCGCTCCACGGCTGTGAGAAGCAGGCCCGTTCAAGCGACGCCACACCCGCGATATCCTCCGCCGTCATACGGCGGCAGCGCACCGCGCGCAAGCGGGCGCATGGATGGTCCAAAAACCGGCGCGGCCAAAGCCGCCGTCTATTTTGCTGCAAGCCAGTTGTCCCCGACGTTTGTATCCGCTTCAAGGGGAACCTTGAGCGCGATGGCATGTTCCATTTCCTCCTTCAAGATGGCGCGCGCACGGTCGATTTCATCGTCCGGCGCTTCCACAAGCAGCTCGTCGTGCACCTGCAAAATCAGGCGCGCGCGCAGTCCCTCGCGGCGCAGG
>ERZ808044.409-NODE-409-length-48534-cov-14.089977_pt1 | contig 48534 bp, 41 predicted proteins | sample MGYA00380195_ERZ808044 | MGnify/ENA primary metagenome ERZ808044 (study PRJEB31490, sample SAMN06133423) | mouse gut metagenome | isolation source: Z7_2 | host: mice | place: China: Chengdu | collected 2015-05 ...
GAAATGAAACATAGAGACAGGAATGAATTTTGGGGGCTGTCACCCTATGATTTTTCAATCATTGGTGCGACAGCCCCCCCCCTAAATTTTTACCTGATATTGAACAACTTACTCCCGACTCCGCCTCTTTTTCACCCCAGCTTCCCATAGGCATCATCGTCAACAGCCTCGCACCACCCCGTATCCATTCCCTCACCGGGAATTTCTTGTGCGATATGCTGGAACCAGGAGTCCTTTGCCGCTCCGTGCCAATGCTTTACATTGGCCGGAATATTCACCACATCGCCTGGATGCAGTTCCCTGGGCTCTTTTCCCCATTCCTGATACCAGCCTCTTCCGAAAATACAGATCAGCATCTGGCCGCCGCCCTTCCGGGCATGATGGATGTGCCAGTTGTTGCGGCAGGCAGGCGAAAATGTAACATTAAAAGTGGGTATCTGCTCTGTGGTCAGCGGCGCCACAAAGCTCTCACCGATAAAATACTGTGCCAGGTTTACGTTCGGCTCTCCAATTGGAAAAGCCGATAATTTCTTTTCTTCCATAGTCCTCTCCTTTTTGATATAAGGACAGTTTGCAAAGCGTGCTGCCTGTTATTTATCCCCATAAACCTCTTCTATGATGGGAAATGTACTCCATGCCTTCGGCCAGCCGCAGTAAAATGCAAGCTGTGTCACGATCTCAACTGCCTCTTCTTTCGTGATGCCATGATCCTTTCCCAGAGAAAGATGACTCTTTAACTGGGGATATAAGCCTGCGGAAAATAATGCCGCAATGGTGATCATGCTGCGGTCACGGGCGGAAAGCTGTTCCTCCCTTGCCCATACTTCGCCAAATAAAACATCGTCATTCAGTGCTGCAAACTGCGGCGCCAATTCTCCCAAACGATCCCTTCCTGCTGTCTGTTTCTTCATAACCTAATACCTTCCCTTTCCTAATATTATTTTCTCTTATTACCGTTTCAGTCCCACCATCATTTCCACCGTTGCCGGGTCATAGTGGGAAAAGAACAGACTCTCCTTTTCATCCAATTTCCGTATCTCTTCCATATCCTGTTCGTTCAGTGTAAAGTCAAATATATCCATATTCTGAATCATGCGTTCCTTATGCGTGGATTTCGGTATTACCACCACATCGCTTTGAATCAGGAACCGAAGCGCTGTCTGGGCTGCACTCTTGTTGTACTTTTGGCCGATCTCATTCAAAACCTGGTTCGTGAAAAAGTCTTTTCTTCCCTCCGCAAAAGGCCCCCACGATTCATGCTGAACGCCGTATTTCACCATATACTCATGGGCTTTCTGCTGTTGCTGGAATACATGAGTCTCCACCTGATTCACCGCGGGGCGAACCTCCGCAAAGCTGCACAGGTCAACCAGACGGTCAGGATAAAAATTGGAAACACCGATTGCCCGAATCCAGCCTTCCCTGTAGGCCTCCTCCATAGCGCGGTAGGTTCCATAGTAGTCATTAAAGGGCTGGTGAATCAGCACCAAATCAATATATTCCGTCTGCAATTTCTGCAAGGACTCCCGCAGGGATGCTTTGGCATTTTCATAACCGCCATTAGTAATCCATACTTTCGTTGTAAGGAAAAGCTCTGATCTGGGAACGCCGCTTCTGCGCACCGCCTTCCCTACCTCCTCCTCATTTCCATAGGACTGCGCCGGCCCGGTAACCCACACTGATTGCATCCTGCACACAGCGCTCGCACTCTTCTCCCTTTACCTGAAACACACCGTATCCTAAAATCGGCATCTTTATTCCATTATTCAAAGTTACATATTCCATTAGCGATTCCTCCTGTCCCCTTGTTTTGATAATCTTATAGTAACCGACAGGAGAAGCAGAGAGAAGTCTCTCTTTGTTTACCAGTTTTAACCTGAAGGTTAGCACTTGCAAAGGCATCTTCCTTTCTATCGCAGTGCCCCTCTGCAACAACGCATAAATCCCTGTCATCTGCTTTCAGGCAATCCCGTTGGTCGCAAGTACAGAGCACCCTGCCTGCAGTGTCAGCGGTTCTCCCTCTATGGTTGTCACCTTTCCGCCTGCCTCCTCCAGAATAAGGGCTCCCGCCGCAAAATCCCAGGGGGAGAGACTCAGTTCAAAGAAGAGCTCCGCCCTTCCGGCCGCCACAGAGCACAGGTCAAGGGCTGCCGAACCGCTCCTTCTCACATCAAGGGCCTTTTTGAAATAGTCGTAGGCCATCTCGAAGGAACGTTTGCTGAGTTCCTCAAAATAAGGGGCTGTGCCGAACAGTACAAGCCCATTGCTCAGGGGCTCTGAGGAGACATGGATGGACCTGCCGTTCAGATAAGCCCCCTGCCCTTTTATCGCAGTAAACATTTCGTCTGAATACGGATTATACACAACTCCCATATACTTCTCCCCGTCTAAGGTCAGCCCCACAGAGATGACGCTCATATGATAATCCTTGATGAAATTGGTGGTTCCGTCGATGGGATCCACGATAAAGGCATAGCCCTTTGCGATGGAAGCATGGATATCTTCCTCCTCCCCCACGAAAACAGCCTCCGGCAAAAGCTGCAGAAGATTTTTCTGAAGGATCTGCTGCACCTTTTTGTCATAGGCCGTGACAAAGTTGGCATGTCCCGCTTTCTCATCTATATGGCTTTTGCTTCTGTCCGCGTGGAGGATAATTTCTCCACACTCCCGTACTACATCCGTTATCTTTTTCAGTAATTCTTTCTGTTCCATAATAATCCTCCTTTTCCCACATATTATCATATATCCATCTGGATGCATATAAAAAGAGAAGGATGAATTTTTCCTTCACCCTTCCCTCCCTGTATACTTTTTAAAGAGAGCGCTCACAGATACTTACTTGCAGATTCCGTCTATCCACTCAAATAATTCCTTCAAATCATAGTCCCCGCTGTGGGGAAGTCCCCATGGGAACCGGAAATCTACCGAATATCCGTTATTCTCCAGCAGTGTTGCCAGGATTACGGGAATTGCAAGCGACGTATCTCTGTCAAATGCCCCTTGGCGGATTCTCCAGTGCTTCGCTGTGTCCGCCTTGCCGATGTAGGCTGTCGGATTTAAAAGCTTGATCGTCTGCGCATCTGCTATTTCTCCGCCTGCCAGCGAATGCTCCTTTCCAAATTCTGTAAAATGTCTGGCCTTAATCTCTTCCGTGCCGAATTCCTCATTTTCCGGGCTGTTTAAGTCAAGAGCATCGAAAGCCGGGGTGGTTTTCATCCTGGTAATCGCGCTGACAAAACCCTCCCAGTCCAGGGCAGCCGCTCTGCCATCTTCAATCGTCAGGCAGGTTTGCTGCTCCACTTCGCTGCCGGGTACCGCCAGATTGTGCAGACGTTCTGACGAGTCATGGGTATCCAGCTCTCTCTGGGCAGATTCCAGAATAAGCCCCCGCACATATTCCTTAAAGCTTCCTTCTCCGTCAGCCTCCAGGGTCAGGGCATTTCCTTCCCGGTCGGTCAGATGCAGACTGTTCACATAAGCTGGAAAAAGCTTCTTCAGCTCCTCTGACAGCTCCATCTGCTCATCAGACATTTCCCCGTTTACCGGCTGCATCTCCACCTTTCCATCTCTGTTGACAAGATTCATTCTGTGATAATCGCGGTGCCCGCAGAAGAGCCATTCATATGCAGAATCCGCATGCTCCAGGTTGTGAATCGGGCAGTAACAGCTTGCGGCAAAAATATCGTCTCTCTCATCCGCCGCACCGATTGCTTTCAGGTAAGGCTCATAATCCGGGCTGTTTCCGGTAGCTCCCGTCATGGCAGAGAGTGCTCCTCCCGCACTGGTTCCGCTGGTGATAATATGCTCCACATTGCCGGGAATTGTCTCCTTATTATGGCGCAGGTACCGTATCACTGCCTTCATATCCACGATCAGCGCCGGGGCCTTTCCCACAAACCTGCCGGTGTCCGTTCCCCCGGCCTGTGCCTTGCCTCCTACAAAAAACTCCTCGCTCTTTCCTCCTGAGGTACGCCCACGAACTCCCGGACAGGCAACCACATAGCCGTGCTCTAACGCCTCAAAGACCGAATTTACCTCTCCCTTAAAGTTCCTGCCGGGCGCATCCACCGGGCCGGGCATATAACCGCCTACAGTATTCGGGGCAAAAATCGGAGCGCTGTGCAGATCATAGCCATTCATCTTTTCTCCCTGATAGTATGCCTCCGGGACAAACAGATTCAGCTTTTGAATCGGATCAACCGGGGCCGCACAGTAGCTAAGCCCTTCAAACGCTCTGCAGGTAATGCTGCGTCCATCCTCTCTGTAGGTTTTCACTTCAAATTTGTCCGGGTCAAACCGTAATATATCTTCCATTTTCCTTTCCCTTTCCTTTCTGTTAATCTTCCAAATTTCCGGGCCAGCGCCTCATGCCTTCCGGCTCCAGCCCAAATTGATCAAGAATTTTTCCTGCAATATGCCTTGTACAATCTTCCGGTGTCTGGGGATGATTGTAGTAACTCAAAACCGGAGGAACGATTACGGCTCCAAGCTGGCTTGCCTCATACATGTTGCGAAGATGGATTGTTCCAAGAGGGCATTCTCTGGTTACAAGAACCAGCCGACGTCGTTCCTTCAGCGTAACGTCCGCCGCGCGCAGCAACAGATTATCGCTGTACCCGCTTACAATGCCTGCCAGCGTCTTCATGCTGCAGGGAACCACTGCCATTCCTATGGTGCGGAAGGTACCGCTGGCAGGTCCCGCGCCGATATTGTTGTTATCATACACTGCATCCGCAAGATTTGTAATCTCTTCCAGCGTCAGTTCTGATTCAAGAGGAATTGTCATCTCAGCGCCTTTGGTATATACAAGATGAGATTCCAAATCCGGCATCTTCTTTAATTGTCTTAAGATTTCAACAGCAATGGGAATTCCGGAGGCTCCGCTCATCCCTATCACAATCCTTCTTTTCATTTCCTTCCTCCTTTTACCAGTCCTTCAGCCAATGGTGAGGGTCCACTTCCAGAAATGCCGCTCTTTTGAAACGGTCTTTCAAATGAAACGGAACCGTACAGTCATAGATCGTTTTGCAGCTGATTCCCACATCGCTGATGGAATCCGCATACTCCGGAGACGAGGACGGGTCAAGGGGATGGCATCGCACTCCCGGGATTGTAATGATATCCTTATCCCCCTGAAACCTTGTATTCATTGCCCATAAAACATCGTCGCTGTCAAAGGGATCCACATCATCATCCACCAGAATCACATGCTTCAGTTCCGGGAATGCGGAAAATGCAAGGAGCGCTGCCTGTCTCTGTTTCCCTTCATCCGTGTGCACGCTCTTGACAATCTGGAGAACCGCCATATATTTCCCGCATCCGGATCTGTGTGCATATACGTTTTTCAGCTTTCCGGGCAGTGCTTTTTCTATCATGCCAATAATGCTTGCCTCCGTCGGTATTCCGGCCATATTCAAATGCTCGTCGCTGGGGCCGATACAGGTCTGCATAATCGGGTGTTTTCTGTGAGTAACCGCATGAACCTTGATCAGCCATGTTTCACTGCTTGCATGGCCACTGTAACCCGGAAATTCCGGCATTGCATACCCTGTATGGGAATTTTGATCCTCCACAACGCGCCTTCCGGTGATGATCTCACCCTCTATCACATATTCCGCATTTGCTATGGCGTTCTCGCTCACGGTTTTACATCTTACCAGTTCTACCGGATGTTCCCTCAAAGCACCCGCTATGGAAAGCTCATTGAACCCAAGGGGTGTTGTTGGGGGCTCAAAGCATGCCGTAATCTCAATGGCAGGATCCACTCCGATACTGATGGAGATGGGCAGATTCTGACCCAGCTCCTCCACCCGTTCGGCCATGGCTCCGATATGTCTTGAGCCGGGCTGCAAAAATATTGACAGCTCATCCTTTGACTGGATGCACATCCTGTGAATCGTAACATCCGATTCCCCTGTATCGGGATGTGTTGCATAGCACATTCCCAGGGTAATGTAGGGTCCGGCATCCGTCGGCGTATTGGTAGGCGCAGGCACCAGCTTATTCAGATCAAACCCCGGCTCTGTTGCCAGATGAACCACCTCCTGGCATGGCGCCGGTCCGTCAACCACCACCGGTTCCACCGCATGGGCTACACAATCGTGGAGGAGCCATCCAAGTTTTTCCGGTTCACATCCGAAAAGCATGCCCACCCGTTTACGGCTGGCCAATAATCCGATGAGAACCCGCGCATCCTCAAAACCCTTAATATTATGAAACATCATCGCCGGGCCTTCGATGGTGGTGGGCCGCATTACCGTCCCTCCGGCCCCCACATAGCGATATACACCGGAAAGCTCCGCCTCCGGATTTACCTCCACATCCGTCTCCACATACTGCCCTTTCTGTGTTTTCAAAAACGCAATGGCAGTCCGCAAATCCCGTATTTCTGTCCTGTTATTCATATTCCTTCCCCTCTGATACTAAAAATTCTGTTTCCATTAGCCGCCGATATGCTTTGCAAATCAGCTTATTAAGCTTTGCGGTATTCCTCCGCATACTTTTCAACATTCATAAAGAGTACGATCACCAGAATGACCGCGCTGATGATAACGCCAAGCCAGGTAAAATCAAATTTTACCGCGCTCATAACCGCTTCCGTGGGCGCTTCCATCGGATTATAATGAACTGCCGCCAGAATCCACCCGGTAAGCGCGGAGCCCACACCGATGCCAACCTTTGTTCCAATGGACGGTGCCGAAGAAATCAATCCTTCCGAACGGGTTCCATATTTCCACTCGCCATAATCAACCACATCCGGGATCAGGGCAAATACACCGCCGAGCAGCGGGCCGGCTCCCAATGCGCGGATAACGGTGCCGACAATCAAAAGCGCCGTATTGGTACCTGCAAACCCTGTTATGGCAAATCCTATGATCAAAAGGACAGCACCAAGCGTCAAAAATGCCTGCTTTGAATATTTATTTGCAACATGGGGCATCAGGAACATAATGACGATTCCCGGAAATTGGCTTACAAACATCATTGTAGACATAAAGCCGGGATTTTCAAGTACTATATTACAATAAAAAATCTGCGCTCCTACCGTATTTGCATTCATCAGCAGCGGGAAGATGCCGAGCAGGACAAGGATATAAAAGTATTTATTCTTAAGTACACCCTGAAGCTGCTTTCCCATGGGAACCGCTTCTTTTACCGGGCCAGTTTCCATTGCCTGACCTGCACCAAGTTCTTTGTTCATCAATCCGGACAGTAGAATCAGCACCATGGCAATTGCCCCCAGAACAATACTCGATACTCTCCATCCGGTGGACATGACAAGGGGCGTAATTGCCGACCCGGCGATCAGTCCGATAATATTATTCCCCAGCGACTGAAAAGTAGCCAGCATAGTGTGTTCCTTTGGGTTATCAGACATCAGCGGAAGCATTGCCGTATTGGAAATGCCGTAAATTGTATAGATAATGCAGTTCATAAATATGTAGGTTGCATACGCATAAATCAGTTTTCCGCCGTCGCTTGCTCCCATTGGTACATTCATCAGCAGGAACATGCCAATCAACATCAGAGGTGCTGATAAAAGCAGCCATGGCCTTGCTTTTCCAAGCTTTGAATGGGTTCTGTCAATAACCGCTCCCATAACAAAATCACTGATCCCGTCAAAAACACGGCATACCAGAAACATGGTGGCTATTGCACCTGCGCTGATCAATGCAGTATCCGTATAATACTGCAGCAAAAATGCCGCTGCTATTTGATTGTAGATGTTGCCTGCGCCTGTCCCCACCGCATAAGCAACTTTGTTTGCTACCGGTACTCTGCTCTTGTTTTCCATAAGAAAACCTCCTCCTTAAAATATGATCGCCCGGGCCGTTATCAACGGCTCTATATGAATTGCATTTATCATAGCAGATTTGGTTTTCAATTTTTATGCAAGTTATTGATTTACTAATCGCTCTCAGATATAATAAATCTGTCTTTTTATCAAAAACCGGAGGCCTTTCTGACATGGATTTAGACAAATTAAAAGAATTTATGATCGTCGCAGAGGAAAAATCTTTTAAAAAAGCGGCCATAAGGCTTGGCCTTGCGCCCAATGTCCTTTCTACACGTATGCATATTTTTGAAGAGTCATTGAATACCCAGTTAATCCGCCATGTTAAAAACGGGCTTGAGCTGACGCCGGCCGGTAAGGCGCTGCTTCCCAATGCGGAAATACTCCTCCGGTCATATGCCCACACCACCGACTCCTTAAACGAACTGAAAGATCATGTATTCCAGAGCCTGAGCCTTCAATTCTGCTCCCAGGTAATGGCGGCGGAATTAGGACCTTATCTGGATATTTTTTGCAGACGGCATCCTCAGCTCATCCTCAATATTTATGATGAAAACACCTGCCCGATTCAAAGCGGCCTGTTTTCGGGAAAGGTAGATGTGTCCTTTGTCATAGGCAGGAAAAATGATTTTGCGGATATCTCCGGCAGGGTCTCCTTATCCTTTTTCCCAAATATGTACGTACACCTTCCGGTTGACCACAGGCTGGCAAATGAAAAAAAGGTCTGCTTTTCTGACCTTTCAGGAGAAACCTTTATTCTCTATCCCAACATGACCGACCCATGGATCCGCAATCTGCAGCTTTCCATGTTAGACCGGTCCGGGATTGATTACCAAATTTACGAGGAATCCTGTTCCCCGCTTTTTCAGGATCTGCTTGTTCCCATAGGCAAGGGAATCCGCCTGTGGAACTGGGCGGAAAAAACAGCGCCGAATACTGTCCTCATACCGATCACGGATAAAGGCTATGATACCTGCCTTTACATGCTCTACCACACCAAAACAACAAATCCGGCGGTGATACCCTTCATTAATGGATTTTTAGATTTCAGGAGTAACAGGAAATGACAACAGAACTGTTAAATGAATTTTATATTCTTTCCATAACGCTCAGCTATAGCCAGGCCGCAGAAAAGCTTTTTATCTCACAGTCAACTTTAAGCCGCCATATAAAAAGCATGGAAGAAGAATTGAATGTCCATCTGTTTTCACGCTCTACAAGGAACGTTGTACTGACAAGTGAGGGGAAATTTTTTCAGGCGCAGATTCCCCGCCTTTTAAGAAGAGCAATGGATATTGAATCCATATTGAGCTCAGAGCTTATCAATGCGGACGGGAAAATAAAGATACTTTATTCGGCCCAGACATTAAATACGGGGATCCTTCAGTTTCTGCGCACCTTTCAGGATCAGTATCAAAATATCAGCCTGGAAATGGAGCCTCTTTCGGCATTCCCGGATATTGACCTGATCTACAGTGCCGATATCGTGATCTCTCCCTGTGATTACAGGGGAATCCTTTCACCTGATATCCATACACTGCTCGTGACTATGCAATCGGCTCTGCTGGCTATTCCGCCCTCCCACCCCTTTGGCCAGGAATCCTCTGTCAGCCTTTTTGACCTGCGAAACGAAACACTGATCATTCCTTATGAGACTAATCCGGCTGAGCCTTACGTCCAGCTCTCTTTTATTGTAAAAAACAAGTGTTACGGTCATCTCACAAAAATCGGCGCCTCAACGGAGGACCAGGCGCTTTTACTGGTTGAGCTTGGCCGGGGAGTCATGATACTCCCCCATCACCTCAAGCACCACGTATATGCGCACACGCGGACCATCCCAATTTCGGACCCCGAGTGCTTTTTTCCAATCTACGCCTATTACAACCGCAACAATAATAACGGTGCCGCAGCATTATTCTTTAAAAGCATGACAGAGCACTTTCAGAAAAAAAGCATCTGAGCCCGCAGATCACAGATCAAAATTGCGGATTGCGCTTACCACTTCCTTAATCTGTTCCGCACTGATATGATCGATATGAAAGCCGCCGATACAAACGGCGGTCACTCCATACTTCTTTGATGCTTTCTCCGCAAGAATCCGGCAGATGTCTTCATCCTTATGTCCGGTTACATTTAATACGGAGGAGGTGGCGCTGACGTTCCCATCCCCTGTCAGTGATGGTCTGGGAACCGCAAGCACCGCCGTTCCTATGTGGGGCTTATCACCGCCGCTGACAGTAATTAAAATATCGTCTCCTAAAAATTCTGTGGATATGACTATTTTTGTAAATGATAATATAATTTCCGATTTCATATGGATTCCTTCATTCTGACGGTATGGGGAGGTTTGTTTCCATTGTTTGCTGTGGCAATTATATTATGATACAACATTAAAATTCCTGTCAAGCACCCCTTATTTCTGCGTCTCCACCGGCGGAACCATCTCCACATACTTCTGAAGCAGCTCCGGTGTACTGGTGTAATAGCGCTTATCCTTGTTTAGTCCGGCAATTGTAGCCATTTCCTCCTCCGTCAGCGTAAAGTCGAACAGATCCAGATTGGCCTTGATATGGTCGGGATTTTTGGAACCGGGAATCACCACATTCCCGGCCTGTACATGCCAGCGGAGAATGATCTGTGCATTGGTTTTGCCATATTTCTTCGCAAGCTCCGTAAAGACAGGTTCCTGAATCAGAGCCGCATCCCCATGTCCTAAGGGATACCACGCCTGAATCACGATATTTTCCTTTGCAAGGAACTCCTTTAATTCCTTTTCCTGTGAGTAAGGGTGAACCTCTGTCTGCAGAATTGCAGGTTTCACCTCACAGATATCCAGAATTTCCTGGATTCCTTCGGCCGTAAAGTTGGACAGCCCAATGGCCTTTACCCTGCCTTCTTTATAAGCCTTCTCCATCTGTCTGTAGCCCGCCGCATAGTTTCCTGCCGGCTGATGGATCAGGAGCAGGTCAATATAGTCGGTGTCCAGCCTCTCCAAAGTTTTTTCCACCGCATCCTCCTGCTCATAAAAAGAAGGCCACAGCTTGGTCTCCAAAAAAATCTCATCTCTCGGCAGGCCGGATTTTTTCATGGCACGTCCTACCGCCTTCTCATTCACGTAGGCATTGGCCGTATCGATCAGGCGATAACCGCATCCCAGGGCGCTGACGCAGGAGTTCTCCGCTTCGTCGGGAGAGAGCATAAAGGTTCCGATTCCTGCCATGGGCATTTTAACACCATTGTTCAAAGTAATATAATCCATGATTTTTCCTCCGTTTCATGCCGTGATGGTGCACCGCCGAAGCGGCGTATGAAAGTTTGCTGTTATCTCTTATTATATCCATATCCCTTTTATTAAGAAGTCTTGATTAGTTCATCAGTATATACCTTTAGCTTATATCTATAAATTATCATAAACCCGGCTGTTTCTTACAATATCTCATTTCGCCAGATACCGCAGCCACAGACAGCTTCCCTCCAACTGCTTAACCTCTTTCAGTTCAAAGGCGGCAGGTTCCCTGGCAGGAAGAAAATCTGACTTTTCAAAAATGGAGACCGAAGTTGTATTGCCATCCGCTACCGGCGCAATCACAAGGCTCAGCTCATCAAGAAGTCCCTCCTGCACAAAGGACCAGTTCATCAGTCCTCCTCCGGCAACCATCAGCTTTTCTATAGAAAACATACGGTAGAGCTTTTCAAGCAATACTCTGCAGTCAAGCTGTTTCCTGCCTGCAAAGACGTAAGAAATATCAAACTTTCTCAGATAGGCAAGATAATCTTCGGAAACTTCTTCCGTCAATACCTCGATCACATGGGCCTTAGGGCGGCCTTTCTTTTCAATATACCTGGAAGTCCATCCCAAAATCCCCTTCGGATCCACAGATACAATATAATTCTGAACCTCCGAATGCGCAATATAATCTTCCTTAGGATAGCTATTGTCTGCCGGGGGAAGTTCACCCGCCAGCCCTTCCGAGTAGCCGCCCAGCATGGTAGTGGTCCCGTAAAGCGTTGCCTGACAGCCATAAAAACCCCGGATATCTCCGTACGCCCTGCTTGCCGGTCCGCACTCCGGCGCCCCAAAGAAGGAACCGTCTATTTTTCCGTCCAAAGCTGTGAGCATATGACAGATCACATATGGTTTGTTCATGATAATTTCCTCTCTTTCTGTTATTGGTTGAATCTACAGACACTCCCTGAAAATCTCCAGTATCTCCCCATGGCTCATTCTTTTATAGCATCCCTGGGTAATGGCGCAGGAGTCGGCAATCTCCTTCAAATCTGTCTGTTCCTCCACACCCAGTTCCCTTAAGGTCACAGGCAGTCCAATCTCCACAATAAAATCTTCCAGAGCTTCTATCCCTGCAAGGGCTGCCTCCTCATCGGTCTTTTGGCCGGCATCAATTCCCCAGACATTCACTGCAAACCGTTTGAACCTGTCGATTCCTTCCTTATAAATATGGCGGTAATAAACCGGATGCAGCACCGCCAGTCCAGCCCCGTGATTGCAATCCGTGTACGCGCCCAGCTGATGCTCCAACTGATGGCATCCGAAATCCGTCTGCTTTCCCAGCTTGATCACCCTGTTTTCCGCCATCACCGCATCCCACATCAGGTTGCTTCTTGCGGTATAATCCCGGGGATCTGCAATGGCCGTCCGCAGGTTGCGGATCACGTTTTTCATCAGCGCTTCGGCAATATCGTCAGAAACATTGTCCTCATCCGGTTTGCTGAAATAGATTTCCATGATATGGGAAAGGGTGTCAAATGCGCCGGACACCATCTGGAATCCGGGGACACTGTAGGTATAGGCCGGGTCAAGAAGGGCAAATTTCGGATTGCATTTTGGATAATCCCTGCCTGTCTTTATCTTCAGCTCCTCATTGGTGATCACCGCGCCGCCGTTGCACTCGCTTCCGGTTCCCGATACCGTGACGATCACACCCACCGGCAGCGGCTCGAAATCAATGATGCCGGGACGGGCCCAAAAATGCTCCCACACATCTCCCTCATACCTGGCCGCAAGAGAGATTGCCTTACAGCAGTCCATAACGGAACCGCCGCCCACACCCAGAATCAGTCCTGCATGATTTTCCCGTGCCAGCTTCGCCCCTTCCAATACTTTCTGCCAGGTGGGATTCGGCATGATACCCGGAAATTCTATCACCTCTTTTTCCGCTTCCGCCAGAATCCCCATCACTTCCTCGTAAATCCCGTTTTCCTTAATGGAACCTTCGCCATAGGCAAGAATTACCGTTTGTCCATATTGTTTTGTCAGGCAGCGCAGGTACTCTCTGACACAGCCTTTTCCAAAAAAGACTTTGGTTGCGTTTTCAAAAATAAAATTGTTCATCCCTTTCCTCTCTTTCTCCTGTCTTTCCCAACAAACTACGGCATCCTTATGTTAACAACGGACAGCACGCTTCGCGAACTGCCCTTATGTTAACAAAAACGAGACCTCCGAAGAAGTCTCGTTTTGTTCATCAGTATGCACCCTCAGGTTATAGCTTCCGTCTTTGGTCTGTTGACAGAAAATAGGAAAATTATTTGGTCTTTCCGGCAGTCTCCGTTGCTGCCGCCCGGGCCGCCGCAAGAAAACGGCTGACTGTCTCCGAGGGTTTTGGAGAATGTAAAATCCCATAGGGAATGCTGTGCTCCCACTCCACAGGAATCACCTTTAAAAGAGGGTGGACATTCGCCCATCCCGGAATGGCCAAAAGCACGTCGTTGCTGTTTTCACAGCGGTTAAAAACATTCATATTGTAAAACTCAAAATCCACAATATTGATTTTGTGATGATTCTGCCAGATATCATCCCGAAGCTGATCCACATAATGACTCCAGTCCCTGCGCATCAGCATCAGATTTTCTCCGTACAGATCCTCTATTTTCAGTCTGTCCTTTGCTGCAAGTCGGTGATGGATGGAGACAGCACAGCAGAAAGGCTCTCTTGACAGTTCCAGCCCCGCACAGCTTCGCAGATCCAGCATGGTATCATCAAAAATGCCTCCAACCACATCTATATTTCTTCCCAGATTTCCTAAAATCTCCCGGGCATTTTCCGGTGTGTTTTCAAAAGGCACAATCTGAAATTTAATGTCCGGACAATGGGCCTGAATCCTGGGCCACTGCTGCATTAAAAGCTGGGCCGGAGTCATTGGGGAAGTTCCGATCCGTATAACGTTTTCCGTCTCCTGCATGGCGTTTTTTGCCCGTATCACAGACTCCCTGCAATATTGAATTACATACTTTGCATCCTGATAAAAGGACCTGCCCGCCCTGGTCAGTTTCAGTCCTCTGTGGGTTCTCTCAAACAGCTTCAGCTCCAGCGAATCCTCAAGCAGATTAATCTGTTTGATCACCGCTGTGGGAGTGATGAAAGCCTCTTCCGCCGCCTTGTTAAAACTCCCTGCATCTGCTACGCGCAGAAATGTCTCTAATTGCGGATTATACATAAAATCTCCATTCTCCATTATGCCCGGTCAACGATATAGTAACCTAATTTGATTTCCTTTACTGCCCCCTCGCTTCCTTCAAGCAGTTCCATCAGCATTTGAACTGCCGTCTCTCCGCTTTTTTCATAAAAATAATGAACCGTAAAAAGCGGAGGATATGTCATCCTCGCCATCTCGGAATCCCCATGGCCTGCTATCAGCATCTGATCAGGAAATCTGACCCCATGCTCCCTCAGATACTGCATGGCTCCCACCGCCATAGTGTCGCTGGCGCAGATCACTCCATCCAGACTGCCGCATTTATCCAACAGCTTTCCTGCCTGCTCATAACCTGCTGCAACCGTAAAGGCCGCCGTCACGAAATTGTCCTCCAACTTCCTGCAGCCCATATCCCGCGCCGCATCGCAGAATCCTCTGTATCTCTCTGCCCCCGCTGCCTGATCCCGCAGATCTGCGCTGATATATCCCAGCTTTCTTCTTCCCTTATTCAGCAGCAGCATGGTAAGGTCATAGGAAGCATGGTAATCATCATGAAATACCGCACAGTAACCGGGCAGACGCTGCCCTACGATAACCACCGGGACAGCGGAACTTTTCAGCATACGTTTGTGCTCCGGGGTAAATATTGTTGCAACCAGCACAATCCCGTCCACCTGCTTGCTGTGAAATGCCTGGAGATATTCCAGTTCCTTTGCCGGATCATTCTGTGCAATAGCCAAAAGCATCTGGTAGCCATTTTCATTCAGAGTGGTAAGAATTCCTTCCACAATCCTTGCCACAGATGCTGATGAAATTTTCGGCACGATTACTCCGATCATTTTGGTTTTCCGGGTTCTGAGGGTCTGCGCCTGCACAGAGGGCCTGTAGCCCGTCTCCTCCACCACCTTGCGGATTGCCTCCCGCTTTTGTTCGGAAATATACCCATTGTTAAGATAACGCGAGACAGCCGCTTTGGAAACGCCCGCCATTTCTGCAATCTCTGCTATATTCATTGATGCTGATGTCAACCTTCTTCATTCTTACTTTGGGCTTTGCTACTGCCCCAAAATCATACTCCCACCTTACTCATGAATCAAACCGTGTTTTAAAAAAGCACTGCAAATCCCGTCATTTAGCACGGAGGGACAGATATCATCCGCATATTTTTTAAGGCTCTCGCTTCCGTTTTCCATGCAGATTCCCAGCCCCGCTGTTTCCAGCATTTCTTTGTCATTCATACTGTCCCCGAAGGCAATGGAATCGCTGACCGGAATATGTAAATAGTCGCAGACACGGATAATCGCTTTTCCTTTGTCAAACTGTCTGTTTACAATCTCTCCGTTGATAAATCCATCTCCGCCTTTTTCCTGCATACAGAAAAAGAAATCCCTGTTCAGAACCTTCTTTGGCTCCGTAAGCGGCTCTTCTGAAAGGCTCGTGACCAGAATCTTGTACACCGGCTGTCCGTGATATTCCTCCATTGGAAGGATATTCAGTTCCTTTTCAATCTGCGCTCTTAAGCGCAACAGTTCGCTGTTATTTCCCTCCGCCGCATGACTGCGCAGAAATTCCTTCAGCCCGTCATCCGTGTAAGAGCCATCCATACATTCTATCGTTCTGAATACACCGTTTTTTTCCAGGACCTCCATAGCCGTACGTCTCTGGCTCTCCGTCATGGGACAGTCAAAGATCACCTTCCCCTGACACTCCACATATCCGCCCATGCTGGCGATCAGTCCGTCAAAATCATACTTAAGCAGCGGCCGCAGCATACTATAATTCCTGCCGGTACACAGAAAAACCAGGTTTCCTTCTCTTCTCGCCCGGGCGATTGCCTTTACGGCAGTTTCCGGCGGATGGTTCCTTCCCGGTAAGGTCAATGTTCCGTCTATATCCAAAAAAATAATCCTTTGTTTCACTCTTCACCCCGCCGGCTTTCTTTTTTCATTTACCTCATGGCAATTTAAAACAACGGATGTCAGGCTTCGCCAGCCATCCTCATGCTAAAGACAGCCGCTTTATGCCTGGCACAAAAACGGTGCAATCTTTTTCTCAATGTTGGTATCGTTAGAATGATACCGCAAACGCAAAGGCTTTGAAAAATCAAGCGTCATGACTCCAAGGATAGATTTTGCATCGACGATTCTATGTCCGGATCCCAGGTCAAAATTAGTATCAAATTTTTCAATTATGTTTACAAACTGCCTTATCTGCTCTACACTGTTGAACTTTACATTCACCTGCTGCATATTACTATTCCTCCTCTTATAAATTTGTTATGACGATGATGTTTCCTGAATCCTGGCTCTGTAAGTAAACCGTTTATTCCATACCTTAGTATTGTATGTGGTATCGATTTCACTTTTGCATTTATATTATTATCCTTTTTAACGGCTGTAAATAGGCAGTCTTCATAAAATGTTAAACCATTTTTTTCAAATTTTAGTGAAATCTGTTTCACACTGATAGGGCTTACTGTCTTACCACATATAGCAGCAGCGGATGGCTGGCGGAGCCTGACATCCGTTGTTTAATAAGCTGACCCGCGAAGCGTGGCAGCGTTTGATGTGGTAGTGCGCCGTGCCAGCGGTGCATGAATGTTTATTAAAAAAGCGGATCAAAATCGGGACGGAAAAATATCCGTCTGCCTGATTTTGGTCCGCTGCCCTGTTTCTGATTTCCCGACCCTTATTTCTCTCCGATACGGATCACCGCTTTTACGATATCAGCCTTATTATTGACACTGTGATCCATTGCCTTCTGTATCTCATCCAACCCGAAAATATCCGTCACAATACCCTTCAGATTTACTTTTCCTGCGGCAACCGCATCAATCGCCATGGGATAGATATGGCGGTAGCGGAATACCGTCTTGAAGGTCAGCTCCTTATCCAGCGCAAGACTCATGGGCAGGGTCATCTCCCCGCTCTTGCTGTAGCCCACCAGTACAATGGCTGCCCCCTTCCTGGTCATATGTATGGCCTGAACCGTAGTGATCTGAGTTCCCGCCGTCTCAATCACCAGGTCGCAGCCCTTTCCATCCGTCAGCTTCCTTACTTCCTCCACAACGTCTGCCTCACTGCCGTTGATCACTCCATCTGCCCCCAGTTCCAGCGCCTTCTGCAGACGTTTTTCCATGATATCCACCACATACACTTTCGATACGCCCATAGCCTTAAGGGCCATCATGGATACCAGACCGATACAGCCTGCTCCCATAACCACCGCTCTTTGTCCTGCTCTGGCGCCTCCCTGCATGGCCGCATGGAAGCCCACCGCCAAAGGCTCGATCAAAGCCCCTTCCATAGTGCTTACATTGTCCGGCAGCTTAAAGCACAGATCCGCTTCGTGGGCCACATATTCCTGAAATACCCCGTCCACCGGCGGCGTTGCGAAGAACACCACATCCGGGCAAAGATTGTAGCGCCCTGTCTTACAAAACTCGCAATGTCCGCAGGTCTTGCCCGGCTCTAAGGCTACCCGGTCTCCTGGTTTTAAATGCTTCACATTTTTGCCGACCTCAATTACCGTTCCTCCCGGTTCATGACCCAGCACAAAAGGCGGTTTCACAACATAATTCCCAATGGCTCCTGTCTCATAGTAATGCAGATCGCTGCCGCAGATTCCCACATACTCCAGCTTGACGAGCACCTCGTCATCCTTTGGCTGAGGGATTTTTCTCTCTTCAAATCCCATCTTTCCGATTCCCAGCATTACCGCTGTTTTCATGGTTCCTTCCATATTGTTTCTCCTTTCACTCATTCTTTATTTTATACTTTATTAAATAACTTTATTATGTTTCCAATTGTACTTGTACCATAGATAAATGTCAACCAATTTTTTCACAGTTTTAAAAAATGCTGTTCGATTTGAACAGCATTTTTCATCTGAAATTTATATATTCAAGTCCTTATAAATCGGTTTGCGCAAACGAGTAAGGCTTATGGTGATTCCAAGGATTCCTGCACAAAAGAACATAACAGCTATTCCTGACCCATTTCCCGAACCAAAGAAATGGGAAAGTATCTCCTGTACAGGAGAACCTGCCGCCATAAAAGGTTCCATGACATAATCCGCCAATACACCACCCAAAAACAACCCTAATGGAATCGTGCAGTTCTGCAGGGTATCTTTTGCGGAAAAGACTCGCCCCTGCATCTCAGACGGTATATGTTCGCGCATGATCGTCGTTAAATTGGCATTCATTATGACTGCCGGTATATAGGACGCAAAGGCCGCGATACACCAAACCAATGGTAAATAGGACAGACTTTGTACTATATTGCCTGCAAAAATGAAAGCAGTTGTTATAAAAATTACCTTTATTGTCGGTAAAAAAGAGCAGATTGTTAAAAGTGTTATGCTGGATGCGGTTGTCTTCTGTTCATAAACCCAAATAATCAGCGCATAACTGGTCATAGCTGTACCTAATTCAGATACAGTCTGCGAACTCCATAAGAATAAAAAGCTACGTAATTCAAAAATATTTTTCATGGCTTTGCTCCTTACATAATGATTATGATAGCTACATGTAACGCAAAGCCTGATGCGGACGATAAACTTCTATTATGAAGTGAAACCGCTCCGTGCAGATATCGTCCTATCAGACCTTGCACGGAGCAAAAACATCTGCGGAAAAAGGCAGACAACCCCCTATTTGTGTCACCTGATATCACCTCCCTGTCAAAACAATCACAAATCGGCAAGTCGTATCCCGCTCAGATTTGCAAATATAATTATATTCTATTTTTAGCAGGTAAGCAATTCTGAAAAGAAATTACACGGAGCTGGACAAAAGAAAGTGCAGGCGATAAACTAAATATAGTTGCGCTTCCCACAAGATTCTCTTGTGTCAGCACATAAATATTGTTGTGTAAAGGAGATGATGTGATATGAAAAATATTGTCAGCTGCATTCAAAAACGGAGGGTGACTATCATTATAGTGAACGACAAAACTTTTTATTTTTGACGTTCACTATTGCTCTCCGCTTGTTCAAAGGAGAGAGATGGATGAATATTTTAAATTTTGAAAAGCAGCACATGAAAGAAGCTGCTGCGCTTGCTCTTGCAAGCTACTATGAGGAACGACGATTTGTAAAAGAACTGCCGCCGATATCTGATATCCCTGATTTAAGCGGCTTCGCTGAGAATGGATTGGGAGTTGCCGCATTTGAAGGTGAGAAGATGACAGGATTTTTATGTTGCAGCAAGCCCTTTGACAATGTGTTTCGCTCCACGGATGTGAAAGGGGTTTTTTCCCCGATGGGTACACACGCAGCCGTTTCTGAAAACCGGTCTAAAGTTTATGCCGCCATGTATCAGGCAGCGGGAGCTAAGTGGGTGCGGTCCGGAGCGGTTTCTCACGCGATCTGCCTGTACGCTCATGACGAAGAGCTTCAGCGGCAATTTTTTAATTATGGCTTCGGCCTGCGCTGCCTGGATGCCATTCGGCCAATGGAATTCATTGACTGTAAGCCCTGCACTGACTATGATTTTGTGGAATTGCCAAAAACGGAATATCACTTTGTCTATCCGCTTCATTTGGCACTAAACCGCCATTACTGTGAAAGCCCCTTTTTTATGAACCGCAGGCCTGAAACACAGGAGGAATTTATGACGGCCTCCATGCAGGAAGGAGTACGGTACTTTGTGGCAAAGCAGGGCGGCAAACTATGTGCCTTCTTAAAAATTTCGCCTTCCGGCGAAGCATTTGTTGCAACCGGAAACTCCTATCGACATATTACCGGCGCCTACTGCCTGCCGGAACACAGGGGGAAGGGCGTATACCAGAATTTATTGAATTTTGCCATATCCGGATTGAAAGAAGACGGCTATACCAGGCTTGGCGTGATCTTTGAAAGCTTCAACCCAACAGGCCGCGGATTCTGGCTGAAATATTTCTCTGATTATACCCACAGCGTAGTACGAAGGATTGACGAGCGAATCACACAGCGGATCTAATAAGTATACTTTTATGTAAGTTTCTATAGCGACAGGCAAACAACGGACAGTACTCTCCGCGAACTGTCCTTATGTTAATTAATACAGGAAACGTTATAAACTCCGGTTTATGCCGTTTCCTGTAAGATACCAGTTTATATCTGTCTGATAAAATCCTCTATCACCTGCAACGCCGCCCCCGAAGCCGCCGCCCCGGTTTTATAGTGACAGGCTTTTACATAGTTTTCCCTCTCGCCAAAGGTATTCCTCTCCGATACCTTCTCCCAGATATCCCGGATATAGGGCTCTGCATAGCTTCCCACATAACCTCCCAGAACAACGTCACAGTCTAAGAGCATATGGATATTATTCACTGCTATGGCAAGATTGTCTGTATACTTCTCCCACAGTCCTGCTGCCTTCTCATCCTTCTGCCCCAGCATCTCAAAAAACTTCTCCAGCTTTCCATCTGCCATATCCGCCAACAGTCCGGCCCGGCAATAGGCATCCATGCATCCCCGCTTTCCGCAGTAACAGTCCTCCCCGTCCACGAAAAGGGTCATATGCCCAACCTCCCCACAGCGAAAATTTTTGCCCTGCATCAATTCCTTCCTATTGTAAACGGCACCTCCCACCGTATTACTCAGAGAAAGATAAAAAAAGTGCTCCATTTCCTCCGCGCGATGCTCCCTGGCATATCCCTCCGCATAGGCCCCTGCGTTGGCATCATTCTGAAAATAGCAGGGGTATGAAAAAAAGCGGCTCACCAAAGCCAGAGGTATGGACTCCATTCCCAGCACATGAGAATAGGTAATTTCCTCTTTCTCCAAATTGATAATCCCAGGAAAGGATATTCCGATACCCAGAACTTTGTCTCTGTCAGCGCCGTTGTCCTTAAGGAAGGTTTCCAGCTTTTCATTCACTTTTTCATAATAAGCATTTTCCGGTTCAAAGGGCTGATAAATCCGCTCATATTTAAGGGTCTCTCCTGTCAGGTTGACAAGCACCAGATTGATGTGATTTTTGGTGATATCCAATCCCACTGCCAGCTTGGCACCTGATGCCGCCGAAAGGGCTTTTGCTCTTCTGCCCCCTGTGGATTCAAGCTCTCCCTTTTCCTCCACCAGACCTTTTTCTATCAGTTCCTTTGTGATCTGGGTCACCGTAGGCAGACTTATTTTCATCCCATAGGAAATATCCGGGTTTGATACGGTTTTGTGCTTACAGATGTAGCGGAAAACACCGTTTCTGTTATTCTTTTTTACTTCTATGTTAGTAGCTTTTTTTCTGTCCATCCGGGCTCCTGAGGTTTGTTAAGGCGTTTTGCTCTTTATTATATTTCCTGATAATACACTCATGCTTTTTGCTTTCTTTATCATAGTTGATTCCTACCATTAAAAGTCCTCCGATGCCTGTAACGCCGCGGAAATCCCTTCCCATCCGCTATATTCTACTGCATTTTTAAACTCATCCGCCACTTCCTGATTGGGAATATACACTTCTTTTTTTACAGAATCATATGCAAGATAACCGAGGTGGACAAGCAATGTTAAAACATCATCTTTACTCTTAATGTTGGACATATCATTTTGAAATGTTCTTGTATTAATCCTGCATCGTCCCCCACCCAACATGGATATAATGGCATCCTTCAGCCTGTCTTCATTCAATCCAATATAGAACTTCAGCGACTCATAAGTTTCTGTTTCCGTCCAATAATCCCCGAATTCTTCATTACTGATTGCCTGCACAACAGAATTAGGGCTGTAAACAGATTTCACCCTGCTAAAAGAGTAACCGTCATACCATTTTTTTGCATCATCAAAATCCATGCCATGCTGTTCGCAGAGACTTTTCACCTCAGACTCTGTAAATCCCACATATTCTGCCAGCTTCTTGGACTGCAGCATGGTGTATTCTCTGAAATCTGTAAGCGCCGACTGTGTTCCATATTTTTTAATCGGCAAAATCCCGGTCATATAGGCTCCTTCAATCATCTTATCTGTCAGGCTGCTTTTAAATAATCCCCGAAGCAATTGGAGGTATTCTTTCTGTAAATCTGTATTCTCCTTTACTTCTCTGAACAAAGCATCCCACTCATCAATAATTATAATAAACCTGCGCCCGGTCAACTCTGCAATCCTTGCAAGCATCATCGGCAGAGAATCCTCTTTTTTAGCAGATGGATGAACACCGCACAGCTCGTTTATAACCTGATCCTGCAGGTATTCCACCATATTTTTTATATCCTTTACCGTTGAAATGAACCAGGTTATATCCAGATATATCACATCATATTGATTTAGAAATTCCTCAAACATAGGGTCTTTTGCAATTTCAAGATCACAGAACAAATCCCTGGAATCACAGCTTTTATCATAATAGGCGCACAACATCTGCGTTGCAAAAGATTTACCAAATCTTCTCGGCCTGCTGACACATGTTAATTTATCCTTTGTCCCAAGTGTACTGTTGATGAATGAAATCAATCCGGACTTGTCCACATAAAGCCCTTTTCGGACTGACCGAAATCCCGCATCGCCAATATTCAGATACATTCCCATCAGATTGTGTGCTCCTTCCTGGCCATTCATGCACTGCTTCACAGCCTCCACTGCACATGAAAGTTATATTTATTTTACAGTATACACAAATGAAATGCAATGAATGGCTCACACCATCTGAATCATATCTTCCCACAGCCACGCAACAAGTGCTAAACTTGGGTGCAAAAAACAACATCCACCTTCAGTTTCAAACAACAGGAAAAACTCTTCACAAGTATTCTGCACAAGTCAGCCTGATGTTTCATGAAAGTGGATGTTAACTTAAATTATAATAAACCTTTTATTATCGATATCGGTAATCCTGACTCCAAAGCTTCTTAGCAGGTCGCCCCGCCGACCACAGTTTTCTTCAAAATCTCTTCCCTGTCGATCTTGCTGTTTAAGAGCTTATCCTGCACATAGTCAAATCCCAGACGGGCTATGGTGTCCGCAAACCGCTCTCCTGAAATCCCCTCGTCCCGGAAAAACAGGATGGCGCGTTCCGTTACCTCAAGCACCTCCTCCTCAGAGGTAAAAATCTTATCCAGAGGCTGGCCTTCCGCAACCTTCTTGCCCCAGCGTCCTCCGATATAAACCTTATAGCCAACCGCAGATTCATTCACTGCGCCGAAAGGACATTTGGAGATACATCGTCCGCAGTGGTTGCAGGCCTCAGGGTCAATCTTAACCTTCCCGTCTTCCAGTCCGGCTACATGAATCGGGCAATTATTTGCCACCTGACAGTTCTTGCAGCCGCGGCACTTGGACAAGTCGATTTCCGGCACGCGCTGACCGATAATGCCAAGGTCATTCAAGTTCGGCTTCACACAGTTATTCGGGCAGCCGCCAACCGCAATCTTGAATTTGTGGGGCAGAGACACACCGCGATATCCTGTATAATACAGATCATGGAGTTTTTGTGACAGGTCAAAGGTATCAATCAGACCATACTGGCAGGTGGTTCCCTTGCAGGAAACTACCGGACGAACCTTGGAACCCGTTCCTCCCGTCTCCAAACCGGCCTCTGCCAGAAACGCCATCAGCTCTTCCAGATCATCATAGGAAACCCCCTGAATTTCCAGGGTAAGACGGGTGGTCATGGTAACCTCACCTGACCCGAAGCGCTCTGCTGCTTCCGCAATCTTCTTCTGCTCTTCGGCGGTTATCTTTCCATTGCGCGTGATGACACGGACATTAAATACATCCTCATAGCGTTTATCCTGAAGACAGCCAAGTCCCTTCACACGCTTGATCTCTTCCGCAGTCAGCTTTCTTCCATTGCGGGGCACCTTCACCTCATTAAAGGTAACTCCGCCCTCCAGTACCCGGGTGTTGGTATAGCCCAGTGCTTTCAGACGGTTCTGCAGGAAATAAGCTCTCTTGCCCCTGGTGCAGACAAGCAGAAGCTTTGCATCCTTCTCCAGACCTTCCAAGGGCTCTGTAACAGTGGAAAGATTAATCCAGCGGGCACCTGAAATTCCGGCCTCGCGCTGTACATCCAGAATCGTGTAATCCTTCGCCGCTCCGGCCGCATACTCTGCCGGGCTTATGCTCTCTAAAACGCCATCTATCTTATTCTCTAATATGTAACAGGCCGTCACAAAAGGATGGATTGCTGTGGAAAAAGGCGGTGCATAGGCAAAATCCAGGGTATCAAAATCATCCAGTTTCATTCCCTGTGAAATTCCGGTGACAGCAATGTCCACCATTTTGTCCACTGCCCCTGCGCCAAGCACCTGGAGCCCTAAGAGCCTGCGGCTGGCCGTTTCTGCCGTTAGCTTTACGATAAAAGCGGAAGAGCCGGGATAATAATGGGCTTTGTCCTCCATCACACATACCACAGAAGTGGTCTCATATCCGGCTTCCTTTGCCTGCTGCTCCGTTAAGCCTGTTCTGCCGCCGTTTAAGGAAGGAAGGAGACGTACCACTCCGGTTCCGAGGCAACCGCCGTAGCCATTTCCTCTCCCGTAGAAACTCTTTGCCATGGCACGGGCGGCAAGATTTGCTGTGGAACCCATGGCCGACCATTGCCGTTTCCCGGTGAGGGAATTGGTCACCATGGCACAGTCGCCCACCGCATAGACATCCGGAAGATTGGTCTTTAAATTTTCATCTACCAGAATCGTACCCTTGAACATCTCTATCCCGGAGTCATTCAAAAAGCCTGTTGCCGGGCGGACTCCGATCGCCAGAATCACTAAATCTGCCGGCAGCACTCCATTCTCCGTGGTCACGCTCTGTGCATGGTCACTTCCCCCAATCCCTTTCAGGCTCACAGAAGTGAGAATGCGCATGCCGCCTGCCTTCAATTTCTTTTTGGCAAATCCCGCCATCTCCTCGTCAAAGGCGTTGGGCATAATCTGCGGAGCCGCATCAATGACCGTCACATCCAGCTTTAAGGCCAGGAGATTTTCTGCCACCTCCAGACCAATAAAGCCGGCGCCGCATACCACGGCCCTGCGGCAGTTATTTGTTTCCGCATACTCGCGGATTGCCACCGCATCGTCCGGCGTGCGGACACAGAAAACTCCCGGAAGTGTAACTCCTTCCACGGGCGGTACAAAGGGAACTGCCCCGGTGGCAATAATCAACTTATCATAGGATTCCTCAAATACATCTCCGTCCACAGGGCGGATGGACACCTGCTTTTTCTCACTGTCAATTCCTATGGCTTCACACCCGGTCTGTACCTGTGCGCCTGTCAATCCGGCATACTTTGCCGGAGAATTTACAATCAATTCCTCTCTGGTAGGAATATCGCCGCCGATATAATACGGCAGTCCGCATCCCGCATAGGAAATGTCCGTGCTCTTTGTGAAAATTTTCACTTTCGCCTGGCGGTCAAGACGTTTTAGTTTGGCCGCTGCTTTCGTTCCGGCGGCAACGCCGCCCAAAATTACATACTTCATCCTTTGCCCTCCTGCATCAAATACCTTTCTTTTATCATAACATTTCTGCGGTGCAAGTCAATCAAATTGTGAAGTTGCCCGGATTGGAATATAAAAAATAACCATTTATTATGCTGGCAATCATACAGCAACTATGGTATCATTGCGAGAGCACCATAAGAGAGAAAATCAGTATTTACAACACGAGGATTATTTTATGAACACGAAAACACCGGAAGTAACGATTAACAAAAAAGAATTCTATCGCAATCTGGCAAGGCTTGCCCTTCCGATTGCGCTTCAGAGCCTGATGCTCGCGGCGGTAGCAGCAGGCGATGCCCTGATGCTTGGAAAGGTCGCCCAGAATGAGATGACCGCCGTTTCCTTAGCAACCCAGATCCAGTTTGTCCAGAACATGTTCCTCGGCGCCGTGGCAGGAGCAGGAGCCATCCTTGGAGCCCAGTACTGGGGCAAAAGAGACCTGCATACACTGGAAGATATTTTTAACATGATACTCCGGTTCTGCGGAATCGTGTCCATCCTGTTTTTTCTGGCATGTGAGCTGATTCCCGGGCTGCTCATGCATATTTTCACCCATGATGCCCCCCTGATCGCCATCGGCAGCTCCTACCTGCGCATTGCCGGATGGTCCTATCTGCTTACCGGCATTTCCCAGTGCTATCTGACCATGATGAAGGTTTCCGATCATGTAAAGCCCGGGGCGCTCATCAGTTCCTGCTCCGTGCTGCTGAATATCTGTTTAAATGCGGTATTCATATTCGGATTGTTGGGCGCACCGAAAATGCAGGCCAGGGGAGCCGCGCTTGCCACCACGATTTCCCGTATCATAGAACTGGTTCTGTGCCTGATCGTTTCATCGAAAGCTTCCTATATCCGCCCGGCCTTTGGCAGATTTTTTAAGCTTCCAAAGGAACTGAAAGCTGATTTTACCAGACAGTGCCTTCCTCTTCTGGGCGGTTCACTGTGCTGGGGAATCGGCTTTACCTCCTACACTGCCATCATGGGACATATGGGAACCGATGCGGCGGCGGCAAACTCCGTGGCGGCAGTTGCCCGTGATCTGATCTGCTGCATGTGTAACGGTATCGGCAGTGCCGCCGGTATCATCGTGGGGAATGAACTTGGCGCCGGACGCCTTGACCTGGGCAAGGCATACGGAATCAAGCTCAAGAACATTTCCTATGTCATCGGCTTTATCTCCACTGCTCTTGTGCTGGCAGTGACGCCGCTGGTGGTGAACATGGTTATTCTGACAGATCAGGCAAGGAACTATCTCACGGGAATGATGGTGATCATGTCCATCTATATGATTGGCCGCTGTGTCAATACCGTCACCATAAACGGAGTCCTGGACGGCGGCGGCGATACCCTGTTCGACATGTACAGCCTGATCGTCTGTATGTGGCTGATCGCCATTCCGCTGGCACTCATCGGAGCCTTTGTCCTGCACTGGTCTCCTCTTGCGGTTTATGCCTGCACCTGCCTGGATGAGGTGGGTAAAATCCCCTGGGTGATGGCACGTTTTCGGAAATATAAGTGGGTACAGGATTTGACGAGATAAATATTGCGCCGGTTTTTGCTTCCTATATATGGCAAAAACCGGCGCTTCTCTATGGCCTATAATAGCTTCTCTATGACCTATAATAATGCGATTGCTTCCTCTGTCTTTAAAATATCCTCCCGGCTGTGCGCCGCCGAGACAAACATGGCTTCAAACTGGCTGGGCGCCACATAAATTCCTGCCTCCAACATCTTTGAAAAATAGGCTGCAAATTTCTCTGTGTCAGAGGTGAGCGCCGACGCATAATCTGTCACCGGCTGCTCTGTAAAGAAGGCCGAGAGAAGGGAGCCTGCCCGGTTCACCTGCAACCCTTTTTTGCGGAAAGCTTCCGCCAGCCTCCCGGCGTTTTCATCGATACGACTGTAGATTTCCGGATGAGCCTTTAACTCCTTTAAGGTCTCAAGTCCCGCCGTAACCGCTATGGGATTTCCAGAAAGCGTCCCTGCCTGATAGACCGCTCCTTCAGGTGCAAGCACACCCATGATTTCTTCCGCACCTCCATAGGCGGCAAGGGGCATTCCCCCTCCCACAATTTTTCCCAGGGTCACCAGATCCGGTTTGATCTTGAAAAGGTCACATGCCCCGCCATAACAGAGACGAAAGCCTGTAATCACCTCATCAAAAATAAGCAGCGCTCCGTTCTTTTCCGTAATCTCCCGCAGAAATTTGAGGAACCCTTCCCGGGGCGGAACCACTCCCATGTTAGCCGCCACAGGCTCCACGATAACCGCCGCAATATCCTCTTTCTGAGCCGCAAAAAGCTGCTCCACGCTGTCTTTGTTATTATATTCCGCCGTGAGGGTATAAGCCGCATACCCTTTTGGCACCCCGGCGCTGTCGGGAACCGACTCTGTCATCAGACCGCTCCCCGCCTTCACCAGAAGGCCGTCGCTGTGCCCGTGGTAATTTCCCGTAAACTTAATAATCTTATTCCTGCCCGTATACCCACGCGCTACGCGGATTGCACTCATAACGGCTTCTGTGCCGCTGGACACCAGCCGCACCTTCTCTATAGCGCCAACCGCTTCCACGATCATTTTGGCAAGTTCTGTCTCTAACTCTGTGGGGGCTCCGAAGGAAAGCCCTTTTTCGCATACCTGCCTGACCGCGCTTATCACCGGTTCCGGCGCATGTCCCAAAATGCACGGCCCCCAGGAGCAAACGTAGTCAATCAGCTCATTTCCGTCTATATCATATATTTTTGACCCCAGAGCCCTCTGGATAAAAAGAGGACTGCGTTTTACAGCCTTAAACGCCCGCACCGGAGAATTGACGCCCCCGGGGATATATTTTTCTGCTTCCTTAAAACAGGCAGATGATTTCTCTGTATTCATTTTCATGTACTCCTTGATTTTTTTCACATTTCCTAAAGCAGCCATCCTGCCACGTCAAGCGCATGATAGGTGATAATCCGATCCGCCCCTGCCCGTTTCATAGCTATCATGTTTTCCATCACAATTCTTTTTTCATCAATCCAGCCATTCTGGGCTGCCGCTTTGACCATAGAGTACTCCCCGCTGACATTGTAGGCAATGATGGGAATCGAAAACTCCTCACGAGCCATCTTCAAGATATCAAGATAGGCCAGTGCCGGCTTCACGATCAGCATATCCGCCCCTTCCTCCAAATCGTCCCGCATTTCCCGCTCAGCTTCCCTTGCGTTTGCAGGGTCCATCTGATAAGAACGCCTGTCCCCGAACTGCGGAGCGGACTCGGCGGCATCGCGGAAGGGCCCGTAATATCCGGAGGCATACTTTGCGCTGTAACTTAAAATCGGCACATTCCTGTGCCCGCTCTTGTCAAGCTCTCCGCGGATTGCCGCCACCCGTCCGTCCATCATATCGGAGGGTGCGATAATGTCAGCTCCCGCATCTGCATTGGTCACGGCGGCCTTTGCCAAAAGCGGCAGTGTCTCATCATTTAAAATCTGCCCCACTTTCACCAGCCCACAGTGCCCGTGAGAAGTATATTCGCAAAGACAAATATCCGCAATCACGATAAGGGAAGGCTCTTTCCCCTTGATATACCGGATCGCCCGCTGTGTAATCCCCTCCGGGTCGTAAGCGCCGCTCCCCTTCTCGTCCTTGTGGGAGGGAATGCCGAAGATGAGAATGGCCGGTATTCTCAGCTCCTTTATCTGTGTCAGTATCTCATCCAGCCGGTCAATAGAGTAGCGGAAAACCCCCGGCATGGATGGCACCGGCTCCTGGATATTCTCCCCCTCCTGAACAAAAACAGGATAGATCAAATCCTCTGCCGCCACACGCGTTTCCCGCACAAAGCTCCTCATTTCTTCTGACTGCCGCAGTCTTCTGAATCGTCTCATCTCACATTCAACCTCACTTCTTTTTGTTTTATAGTGAACGGCAAATAAATTTTTCGTTCACTATATTTCCACTTTTTTCTCTTTCTGTCCTCTGCGATTGCCTCAGCGATTCCTTCTATCGTATACTGCTCAGGCAGGGCAGAACGAATCCCCGGCCTTTTTTTCTCAAGAGCCCTGGCCGTCCCCGGCCCGATACATACCGGCACTGTCCGGCTCGATAAATCCCCTCTTTCCAAAAAAGTCTCCACGCCATGGGCGCTGCCGAAAACCATATAATCCGTCTCCGCACAAAAGCCCTGAATCCTCTCCGCCATAATTTCCGTGTGGTAGATGGCAGCATCTTCAAAAAGGATACCGCCCTTTGCAAGCTCTGCCGTTAAATCCGGCGAGCCATCTTTCGCCCGAAGAATTAACACCTTTTCTCCCGGCTTTTGCGCCGCTTCCAGCTTAGAGACCAGCCCTTCCCCCAGCTTTTGCGCCGTAAAGACAGCAGGACAAAAATCCGCGTAAATTCCATATTCCTTAAGCTTGTCTGCGGTTCCCGAACCGATACAGGCAAATTTCAGTCCCGAAAGCCTGCGAAGATCTGTTTTTCTCAGAGACAGCTCTTTGAAAAATACTGCCACTCCATTGGCGCTGGTAAAAACCAGCCATGTAAAATCATCCAATGCATCCGGAATATTTTCCGCATCCGGAATTACCTGCAGGCAGGGACGGCCATCTACCTCTGCTCCAAGCCCGCTCAGTAATTGGCACGCTTTTTTCACAAAAGCTTCCGTTCCCGTAACCGTAACTGACACTCCCGCCAGTTCTTCCGGAGATCTCTGTGCCAGGTCAAGCCCTGCCGCCTGACCCACCACCAGCACGGCGGGCGTCCTGGCCTCTCCCGCTTTCTGCGCAATATCAGCAAGGGTTCCATCAATCCGCTTTTCGTCGGCAGTATATCCCCTTGAAATAATCGCCGCAGGTGTCTTTGGCTGCTTTCCGTTTGCCAGGAGCTTTTCGGTAATCTCCTGAATCCGGCTAAGCCCCATCAAAAATACCAGAGTGCCGTCAAGGGCGGCCAGTGCCTGATAGTTTTCTTCCTTCCCGGAAGCGGAATGGCCTGTAATGATCGTTACTGACTGTGACAATCCCCGATGCGTAACAGGAATCCCTGCATGTTCGGGCACGGCAACCGCGGAAGTTACTCCCGGAATCACCTTGCAGGGAACCCCCTCTTTTTGCAGGTATAAGATTTCTTCCCCGCCCCGGCCGAAGACGAAACTGTCTCCCCCTTTCAGACGCACCACCTGCCTGCCCTCTTTGGCCTTTTTGGCCAGCAGCGCATGGATCTCCTCCTGGCTTTTGCTGTGCCTTCCCATGCGCTTTCCCACATAAATCCGCTCACAATCCGGCTTTGTCTCAAGCAACAGATTTCCGTCGATCAGATCATCATATATCACCACATCGGCGCTTTGCAGAACCGAAAGACCCTTTACGGTGATGAGGTCCCTTCCGCAGCCCGCGCCCACTAAGGTTACGGAACCTGTTTTTTCCATGATCCCTTTTCTCTCCTTTCAGCTCCGGCCTCTTTCCTGTCGTGAGCGCAAAAATTCTTGCCGCTCGCTGTAAGCTCCTTGGCAATTTCCTCACACAGTCTTTGGTAGTCTGCATAAGCTCCTTCCCGCTCAGCCTCCCGCTCCCCGAGCAGAGCCCGGATCCTGATTCTGCCATCTTTGATCTCCGCGCAGGCTCCCACCGGGTCGGTACACTCCGCTTCCAGAAGCTTTAGCATATAGCGCTCCGCCGCAAACCTGCCGGCTGAATCCGGGTCTGAAATTTCTTCCAGAATTGCCCTTCTGACGCTGTCCTGCCCGCGGCACTGCACTGCCAGAATCCCCTGACACGCCGCAGGCAAAAACTCCCTCTGAGAAAAAATCCGGACATCAAACTCCGACAAATCCGTATTCAGCCGCTCCAGCCCGGCTTTGGCAAGAAAAATACCGTCATACTCTCCCTCTCTGAGCTTTTGAAGCCGCGTGTCAACGTTGCCCCGGATAGAAACCGCGGCCGCACCCGGCAAAAGCTTTTTCATCTGCACGATTCTGCGGGGGCTTCCTGTTCCGATTCGGGCATTGGTGGGAAGGCTTCTCCCTTTCATGGTAATCAAACAGTCCCGCCCGTCTGCCGCTTTCGGAATTCCCGCAATCACCGTCCCTTCCGCCAGCTCATAGGGCAGATCCTTGCCGGAATGCACAGCGATATCCGCCCTGCCGGAAATGAGCGCGCTCTCCACTTCCTTCACGAACAATCCCTTGCCGCCAATCTCATTTAAAGGGTGAATGCGGTCTTTGTCACCTTTTGTGGAGATTACCTGAATCTCTGCGTCGATCTTCCTTCCCTTTAACAACTCCCTGACAATTTCCGCCTGGGCCAGCGCAAGGGCGCTTCCCCTTGTAGCTATGACCCAGTTTTTCGCTCTTTCTTCCTGCATAATCGCTTCAATCTCCTCATCCCCTGCCCGGTTTTCGGTTTCCAGAAGTCTGATCAGGGCACGCCTGTTGGCTTTCTTCTTGGCCGGCATAGAAGGACAGGACTTCCATTTGAGACGGAATCCCTCCATCCGCTCTAAGATACCTTCCGTTTCCCGGGGCAGAAGTTCTTCCATCCGCTCTCTCAAAAGCCTTGACGCCGAAGGGCTGCTCCCTCCGGTGGTGATTCCCACCGTAAGCGCTCCCCGCCTGACCAGACTTGGAAAAATGAACGTACACAGAGCCGGATCGTCCACCACATTGACAGGGATTTTTCTCTCCTGACAAGCCCTTGCGACCATGGCGTTGAGCTCACTCTCATCTGTGGCCGCAATCACATAGTCGGCAAGCTCTGCATCCTCCTCTGTAAATTCCTTTTCCAGAATGCAGATGCCTTCTGTTCTGCGTATTTCTTCCCGCAGCCTGTGAATATTCTCATCCTCCCTGCCGTGAAAAACAGCAGCGCTCCGGCCGGTATCTGCCCCGCCGCTGTCCGGACTTCCAAGGCGTGTCCCTTCCATGGCAGTTTGGGGCGCAATGACCAGAATATCCGCCCCGAAACGCAGCAGAACCTCTGCCTTTCTCCGGGCAACTCTTCCTCCGCCTATGATCAGAAACAATTTTCCTTCAATATCCTCAAAAAAGGGAAATAAATTCATTCTTCCCTCCCCATTTTCAGCAGCACTCCCAAAAAGCTGGCAAGCTCGTCGGCATCTGCCGTTTTCCGGTAACGATAAATAAACTGTTCCATATCCTTTGGCAGCTTTTCTACTATAGCTGGGATTTTCGGATAAAAATCGTGAAATTCGATTTCCTTCCGAAGCTCATCGATTCCTTCTGAAAGAATCCCTTCCGCCGTCTCCAGTTCGCTCTTTTTGATCTCATGATTTCTCTCTGCAATTTTCTCAAAATCATCAATTTTTAGCAAAGTACTTCCCTGTAGCTCCAGCACGCAGTCGTCGATATCGCTGGGCACGGCAAGGTCAACAAAAAGCCTTTGCCCGGGCGTCACTTTATGCTCCTTCAGCATGGCCCGCGTAACCGTATAATGGGGGCTGGCAGTGGCGCTTATAATGATGTCCGCTTCCTCCATATATTGATATCTGTCTGCAAAAGGCACTAACCTGACATCCTCCGCCAGAGAATGGCTCTCCCTGACGGTAGCCGTGATGTCACAGTCCCCATAGGAAAGAAGATTCTTTATCACCTTCCGCCCGGTATCTCCGCTGCCCCCGATCAGAAGGACTTTTTTCTTTCCGTCCAAAAACTTATGGCACTGCGCCGCCGCAAGGGTTGCAATGCTGACGGAGCTTTTGGACAAAAGGGTTTTGGTCTTGACCTTCTTTGCCGTCTCCAGCGCCGACTGGAATATCATATGAAAGTACACGTCCGTAAAGCCGCCATCTTTGGCGCTCAGATAGGCTCTTTTAAGCTGCCCCAAAATTTCATCCTCCCCGATCACCATGGAATCCATACCGCTGGCCACATGAAAAAGGTGCCGGATAGCTCCTTCCCCCTGCTTGATGAGAACGCTGCCTTTCAGTTCCGAGACATCCATTCCCGCCTCCCTGGCCAGCAGAGTAAGCGCCTTTTCGTAATCGCCGTTTCCATACAGCTCACAGCGGTTGCAGGTGGAAAGGTATACGTTTTCCAAAATCCCCGCTTCCTTACATGCGCTCTGAAGCTCTGCTGCCTGCCAGGGCTCTAAGGCCAACTTTTCCCGGATGGCGGCTCTTGCATTTTTGTAATTGGTGGATATGACAAAGATCATGATTTGTGTTCCTATTTATAGATTTTGATTCAAAACAACTCCTGTTTCCAGGAGCTGTCTTGAAATTTCTATTCGTGTTTTCGCTATCTTATCTACAGTTCACAGTTATTCACCGTTCTCGGGAAAGGAATGACATCTCTGATGTTGGCCATACCCGTCAGGTACATCACGCATCTCTCAAAGCCCAGCCCGAATCCTGCGTGGCGCACAGACCCATAACGGCGCAGGTCAAGATAAAAGTCATAATCTTCCTTCTTCAGTCCCAGCTCTTCTATCCGCTGCTCAAGGAGCTCTAGCTTGTCCTCTCTCTGACTTCCGCCAATGATCTCACCGATACCCGGAACCAGACAGTCCATGGCTGCAACGGTCTTTCCGTCCTCGTTCAGTTTCATATAAAACGCCTTGATTTCCTTGGGATAGTCCGTCACAAACACAGGGCGTTTAAATTCCTTCTCTGTGAGGTATCTTTCATGTTCGGTCTGCAGATCGCATCCCCACGCCACCTTGTACTCGAATTCATCGTTGTGTTTTTCCAAAATCTCAATCGCTTCCGTATAAGTCACATGACCAAATTCGGAGTTAAGCACATGCTCAAGGCGCTCAATCAGCCCCTTGTCCACAAATTGATTGAAAAATGCCATCTCCTCCGGCGCATTTTCCAGTACATAACGGATGACATATTTCAGCATTCCTTCCGCAAGAAGCATATCATCCTTTAAATCCGCAAAGCAGATCTCCGGCTCAATCATCCAGAATTCCGCTGCATGGCGGGAGGTATTGGAATTCTCCGCCCGGAAGGTGGGGCCAAAGGTGTAAACGTTCCTGAATGCAAATGCATAAGTTTCCACATCAAGCTGCCCGCTTACCGTCAGATTCGTAGGCTTGCCGAAGAAATCCTGGCTGTAGTCCACTTTCCCGTCCTCTGTCTTGGGTACATTCTCCAGATCCAGAGTGGTCACCTTAAACATTTCTCCCGCACCCTCACAGTCGCTCCCGGTAATCAGAGGAGTGTGCACATAGACGAATCCTCTCTCCTGGAAAAACTGATGGATGGCATAAGCTGCCAGGGAACGCACACGAAATACCGCCTGGAATGTATTCGTCCTCGCCCGCAGATGGGATATGGTGCGCAGATATTCAAAGCTGTGACGTTTCTTCTGCAGAGGGTAATCTGAAGGGGAAGCTCCCTCCACCACGACTTCCTGCGCCTGCATCTCCAAAGGCTGCTTGGCTCCCGGCGTCACCACAATCCGCCCTCTCACTCTAACCGCAGCACCCACTCCAATCTTAGCGATTGTTTCAAAATCCTTGAGCGCATCCGAGTATACCACCTGCAGTGGTTCAAAAAAGCTTCCGTCATTTACCACCAAAAATCCAAAATTTTTGGAGTCCCTGTTGCTTCTCACCCAGCCGCCTATCGTTACCTCTTTTTCCGCATATTTCTCTTTTTCCCGGAATATATCCTTAATGTTGGTCAGTTCCATTGTAATCCTACCTTTCTCCTGTACATTTTTTTTATTTTACCACAATTTTCTTCTCCTTAAAACCCTAACAGGATTTTTCCCCAGAATATTCATTTGGTAGATTTACACAATGATGCCATCCATTGTAAAATAAGAGTATCCATTTATTGAAAGGTAAGGATATCGGTATGAAAAAATATTCTAAATTCTTTGCAGGTTTATTTTTTATTGCGACTATCCTACTGGGAAGCTGTTCTTCTCAGCCCATGAATTCCTTGGCGTCTGACCCCGATAAGATGGAAGTGCATTTTCTGGATGTGGGACAGGGAAGCTCCACATTCATCACCTGTAACGGCCATTCTATGCTGATCGATGCCGGAGATGATTCCAAGGGAACTATGATTCAAAATTACCTGAAAAAGCAAAATGTGGAAAAGCTTGATTATCTGATCCTTACACACCCTGATTCTGACCATATCGGTGGTGCGCCTGTCATCATTACCAAATTTAAGATCAACAAGGTTTTTGTATCCAATTTTGAAAAGGACAATAAAACCTATCGCAAGCTGATCCAGTCTCTAGATGATAAGCGCCTTAAATACACCACGCCGAATGTAGGCGCTCAATATTTTCTCGGTTCAGCCACTGTAACCTTTTTAGCTCCCAATAGGGAATACGATAACCCCAATGATTCCTCCATCGCCCTTCTTGTCCAGAACGGTGACAACCGATTCCTATTCACCGGGGACGCAGAAGAAGAGGCAGAGCAAGATATTCTTGAGAACGGTCTGGATATTTCAGCAGACGTCTATCTTGCTGGACATCACGGAAGCAAAACCTCCACCTCGGAAGACTTCTTTGAGGCGGCAGGCCCTTCCTGCGCGGTGATAAGCTGCGGCGTGGGAAACTCTTACGGACACCCTCACGCTCAAACTCTCAATACCTTCCGTGCCAATAAGGTTCAGGTTTACCGGACAGACGAAGACGGCACTATCATTGCCACATCCGACGGAAATAAGATTACCTTCAATGTACCTCCTTCAGAGACCTGGAAAGCCGGGGAACCTGTTGGAAGCGGAATTACTTATGTTTTAAATGTAAAATCAATGAAATTCCACAGACCCACCTGCAAATCTCTGCCCACCACCAACCGGCAGGATTCTACTGAGAGCAGAGAATCCATTATTTCACAGGGATATGAACCCTGTAAGGATTGTAATCCTTAACGCCCCACAAATCACCTTGTCACAGGGAAAGAGTTGGCTTTTCGCCAACTCTTTCCCTGTCAAAGCTTATTTTAGTCCAGCTTCCAAATATCCCTGTTATACTCCATAATGGTTCTGTCTGAGGAAAAGAATCCTGCCTTTGCAATATTTACAAGCATCATCTTCTTCCACCTCTCGCGGTCCTCATAATCTGCAATCATCTGATCCTTCACCGCAATATAATCCTCCAGATCCAATAATGTCATAAACCAATCCTTATTAAGGAACTCATGATACAAACGCTCCAGATTCTCCTTGTGCCCTATCTTAAGCGCCTGTTCTCCCACAATAAAATCCACTGCTTCCCTGATAACAGGACTCTTCTCATAATACTCCCTCGATACATAGTCGGCATTGTCATAATGGGCAATCACTGCCTCCGACTTTTCTCCGAAAATATAAATATTGTCATCCCCTACCAGATCATAAATCTCCACGTTGGCGCCATCTGAGGTTCCTAGGGTTATAGCGCCGTTTAGCATAAGCTTCATATTTCCAGTTCCTGAGGCCTCCTTGGAGGCCAAAGAAATCTGCTCGGAGATATCGCAGGCGGGAATCAGCTTTTCTGCATAGCTGACATTGTAATTCTCCACCATAAGCACTGTCATGTAGGGGCTTACCTCCGGGTCATTATTTACAATTTCTTGCAACACTAAAAGCAAATGAATAATATCCTGAGCAATCACATAGGCAGGAGCCGCCTTTGCACCAAAGATAAAAGCAACCGGCCTTACTGGTTTCTTTCCCTTCTTGATTTCCAAATATTTATGGATGATATAAAGGGCATTCATCTGCTGCCGCTTGTACTCATGAAGGCGCTTAATCTGAATATCAAATATGGCATCCGGATTCAGTTTAATTCCCTCAACTTCCTCCACATAAGCTGCCAGTTCCCTCTTACGGTTCATCTTGATTTCTGATAGCCTATCAAGCACTGCCTCGTTATCCGCATATTTCAGCAGCTTCTCCAACTTATCCGCGTCCTTTTTAAACCCGTCTCCGATGGTCTGGGACAAAAATCCCGCCAGCTCCCGGTTACAGCAAAGAAGCCATCTTCTAAAGGTAATCCCGTTGGTCTTATTGTTAAATTTTTCTGGGTAAATCTTATAAAATGCATTCAGCTCTGAATTCTTTAATATCTCAGTGTGGATAGCTGCCACACCGTTTACGGAAAATCCATAGTGAATATCAATATGCGCCATATGCACCCGGCCATCCTTATCAATAATCCTCACTTTCGGATCCGGGTACTTTTCCGCGGCTCGTCTGTCCAGCTCCTTTATATAAGGAACAAGCTGGGGAACGACTTTTTCCAGATATTTAAGGGGCCATTTTTCCAAAGCCTCTGCCAGAATCGTGTGATTGGTGTAAGCACAGCTTTTACTGACCACCTCAATCGCTTCATCTAAAGAAAAAGCCTTTTCCTCCACCAAAATACGGATCAGTTCCGGGATAATCAGGGTAGGATGGGTATCATTGATCTGGATGACCGCATGATCATACATCTTGCGCAGATCATATTTTCGTTCTTTAAGCTCCAACAAAATAAGCTGCGCTGCATTGCTCACCATGAAATACTGCTGGTAAATGCGCAGCAAATGTCCTTTTTCATCAGAGTCATCGGGATACAAAAAGAGCGTCAAGTTCTTCTCTATCAGCTCCTTATCAAAGGTGATTGCCTCCTTAACAATACTCTCATCCACCGACTCAAGGTCGAACAGACGCAGCTTATTGACGCCACTGTTGTAACCTGCCACATCGATATCATAGAGGCGGGAAGTCACTTTCCTCTCCCCAAAAAACACATCAAAGGAAACGTCTGTCTTAGTCAGCCAGGAATTTTCCTCCATCCAGTCATTTTTTTCTGTTCTCTGAAGTCTGTCTCTGAAAACCTGCTTAAAAAGACCGAAATGGTAGTTAAGGCCGATACCTTCCCCGGAAAAACCCAATGTTGCAATAGAATCCATAAAACAGGCGGCCAGTCTTCCCAGCCCTCCGTTTCCAAGAGAGGGCTCAGGCTCTACTTCTTCAATCTCTGTAAGCTTAAGTCCCTTGTCGTCCAAGATCTTTTCTATTTTATCGTAAACTCCTAAGTTAATCAGGTTGTTGGACAAAAGCTTTCCGATCAAAAATTCTGCGGAGATATAGTATACTCTTTTCTTCCCTACATTGGTATTAGAAACCTTCATAAGTCTTTTAGTAAGTGTGAGAACCACATAATAGGCTTCCTGGTTAGAAAGTTCCTCCACCTTCCTACCAAACATTTCCTCTGCAATTTCATAAAGCTGCGGTTCCATGTTAAGGACCAACACATCCTTCTGCAAATTAGTCTGCATTGACATAAAAACCATCATTCCTTTCTGCAAGTATGTTTTCTATCATATAATTTAAGTACAGTAAGTATACCATCAGAAAACGTTTTCTGCAAGTTGGAACAAAAACCCGTTTTTAAACAGATTTTTTAGCAAATAATATCCATATATTTTATTCTTTCCAAAGAGTAAGTAGTCCGCACATCCTCTCCTTCCTTCCCATTTATCAGCTTTTGCAGTTCTTCCACAGCTTTGGCCGAAAGACTGGCAAAGTTTTGACGGACAGTATTCATCTGTTTCCCCACATAGCCCATAAGGATAATCCCATCAAACCCGCACACAGGTCTAAAAATATCCATCTCCGTCAGCGCTTTCATAGCGCCTATTGCCATCAGATCAGAAGCGCAAATGACTGCGTCGTGGCTTCCCCCATATTCCATCGTAATATTGCGCGAGCGCAGCTCTGAGAGAGCGCCGCATTTCACTGTCATATCAAGGCTCAACTCTTCTGTCAGCTTCCTCATACCAGCAAGCCTCTCTTCCGTTACGTAATCGTTTTCTTTCCCTGATATGTAAAGCACACGTCTGCAATTGTTATCTACCACAGTCCTCTTAGCCACATCATACTGCGCCCTCACATGGTCAATCCAGACCGAAGAAGTACTGGCATTGGAAAGCGGGGCATCTACCACCACACACTTAAAAAACTCTCCTTCCACCAGTTCTTGAAGTACTCTGTCTTCTCTGGAAATGCCATAAATAATGATTCCGCCAATGCTCTGGGATCTCAAATACCGAATCAATTCTTCCAATGTTTTATTCTGAAACATGGAAAAAAACAGGGTGATCACATCCAGATTCAGTTCCATGGCCTTATTGATCGCTCCCTGAATATATTGCAGACTGATTTCATCACTGGCCTGGGTCTTGGCGTTGATATTCACAAGCAATGCCACCCGTCCGGCCTTCTTGGAAGAAAGAGCCGCTGCCACGGAATTCGGGAGAAAATTCAGTTCTTCCACAGCCTTGTTGACCCTTCCCCTTGTCTCGTCACTGACATTGGGATAACTGTTTAAAACCTTGGATACTGTGGAGATTGCAACCCCCGCTTGCCTTGCCACATCTTTAATTGATACCATCAAATGCCTCCATCATAAACAACGGATGCTGCGCATCCTTATGCCAAACAACGGATGCCATGCATCCTTATATCAAACAATAGGCAACAGGCTAATCGTTTATAATCATCTCTGCCCTGTTTTCTCTCGCAATAATGAAATTGAAATCCTCTCCCCTCATGTGCAAGGGCAACACAAGCATTTCTTTCGCTACAATTTCTTTTATATTTACAGAACACTGAGGCGGCTGTTTCTCAAGTATAATTCCACTTTGCCTCAAATTTCCGGCATATATTTCTTCTATACTGTTTAAAAGCTCTCCTACTACTTCAAGAGAGTCTATGCTTATTTCCCTCACTCTCTTCCTGCCAAGAGCGCACAGGATCGGTACAAGTGCCCTGTCCTTTCCCACAATGCCACAGGTAATGCTCTGCTCCCCGGTCATATATTGGATAACTCCATTGTCTGCTCCAATGTGCTCCGCAAAATAAGCAGTCTTGGGACAAAAGTCCCCATCCGAAAGGCGGATTAATGTCCGAAGCGCCGTACCTGCCATGTGCAGATACTGATTCCCGCCCATGGGAATACAAATTGGCAGGATTCTGTCCACATCATTGCTCTTTAAGTCTTCCATATCCGTAAGGGTCAGATGATACTCAGCCTGGAGCTCCTTCATGTACTCCTCTAACTGCTCTACATTCATAAGACGTTGATTCGACAATGCCTGGGCAAAAGCCAGATAGGCATCCTCCTGCTTCTCTAAAAGAGACTCTACCTCCCATTCAGTCAGATAACCCTTTTCCACAGCAATCTCGCCAAATCTCTTATCCACCACAGACTGATAGTCATACACCTGTTCGGCTTCCGCCTGTGTCATAAATCCCTCTGCCACAGCTATCAGCCCTAATTTTACACGAATCCTGTTCTTTTCAAGAAGCAGACTGTAAAGCTGCTCGGAAGTAATAAGTCCTTTACTCAGCAGATAACGCCCTATAATACTTGAAATCATTCGTATGTCCCCCATCAATATTATATATGAAACAGGGCTGCCTCACAGGAGTCAGCCCAATTTTAATTTATTTTTATTTTCTTACCAGATGGAGCGGCAGCCCGTTTACAAAAATCGGAATCAACTCACCCATAATAAGAGGTCTTGCATATTTAATGTAGCCATCGTTTAATCCGCAGCCATCCTCGGTAATCCATTCAGCGGGAACCGGTCTCTCCACATTGGCGATTGCATGAATGTCATAAGCGCTGGTACCGCACTGATAAGGATTGTCTCCGTTTCTGTCCAGCGTGATCATCATGCCGGTCTTGCCTTCCTCTGCGGCAATCACTGCGTCATGCCCTACCTGGAATGCCTCGTTGATATCGGTAAGAGAAGAAAGGTGGGTAGCGGCACGCTGCAGGGTTGAAAGCTCAATTGCCCTGGTCTTTAAGCCGGTCTCATCTGCGATCAACTGTGCCAGGTAAGCAGCAGTACCGGACATCTGCTTGTGTCCAAACGCATCCACTGCCACATTCTCATTGGCCAGCTCACACACATAACGTCCGTCCGCAATATGGATTCCCTCTGAAACCGCAATCACTACGGAAGACTTGCTGGCAGCTAACTCCTTAACCTTGGCCATGAAAGCATCCATATCGAACACCTTCTCCGGCAGATAAATGGCATCTGCTCCGCTACAGTCCGGTCCCTTTGCAAGAGCTGCCGCTGCGGTAAGCCAGCCGGCGTTACGTCCCATGATCTCCACGATGCAGACCGTAGGCTTCTTTACTCCAAAGGACTCGTTATCGCGGATAACCTCTTTCAAGCTTGATGCGATATATTTTGCGGCGCTGCCGTAGCCGGGACAGTGATCCGTTACAGGAAGGTCATTGTCAATCGTCTTGGGAACGCCCATGAATCTCTGTTTCTTGCCGTGTGCTGCCGCATAATCGGAAAGCATCTTAACGGTATCCATGGAATCATTGCCGCCTGCATAGAACAGGCATTCAATGTCATGCTTTTCCATGATCTCAAATACCTTCTCATATACGTCCTCATGTCCCTCAATCCCCGGCATTTTAAAACGGCAAGAACCCAAAAAAGCGGAGGGAGTTCTCTTAAGCAGCTCGATTCCTATCGGATCCTCCAGATAGTCCTCCATCTCGATCAGCTTGTCCTCCAGAAATCCTTCGATACCGTGAACCATACCATAAACTTTCTTAACGCCCAGCTCCTTGGCTGCTGCATAAACGCCTGCTACCGATGAATTGATTACAGCCGTAGGTCCGCCAGACTGTCCAACAACAATATTACCTTTCATTTTAATCTCTCCTTTGATGATTCATTCTACTGTTTACAAGGTGGTATCCTCCCACAACAAACTTTTTACAGGATATACCAGTAGAAGTATAGCAGATTCCGATTTTTCTGACAAGAGTATACTCTGTAATTACAGCTTTTTTATAGATTTTTTTATAGAAAAGAGACCACACAATAAGCCGTATAAATCCCCAGAAGCGCCACACCCTGCAATCGGGATGATTTTTTCCTGATTAAAATCGGAACCAGTAAAACTGCCATCACCAGAAGAGCTAACGGCATATCAATCGTAACCGTGGAATTCTCCAGAGGAATTCCCGCAATTGCCGAAGGGATTCCAATCACCAGAAGCATATTCAGGATATTGGCCCCAATCACATTGCCAAGCCCCACATTTCCATAGCCCTTGATCAGGGACATAATGGATGTCACCAGCTCCGGCAAAGAAGTTCCCAGGGCAATAAAGGTTACTGCAATCACACGCTCCGGCACACCGATTGCCTCAGCAATAAAAATACCATTATCCACCAGCAGATTTGCTCCCACATAGAGAAGGGCCGCACACACTACCAGGATCAGAAGCTGTTTGGGAAGGGAAACTTCCTGCCCGCCTTCTTGCTCATCTTCCTCATCATCTCCCTCCGCTGAGGAACGCTTGATATTCAAATACGCATACAGCGCAAACAATAAAAGCAGCACAATACCTGCCGGACGGTTAAAGGCCCCTGTCACATATCCATACACATTCATGCCCACCAGGGTTATAAAGAAAAATGCGCTGCGCCACGCCATAGATGCAAATTCAACCTTGCCGGAAGGGCGTATGGTCTGCGTCAGTCCGGCAATCAGCGCTGTATTACAAATAATCGAACCAAAGGCATTGCCCGCCGCAATGGCCGCCGACCCATCAAAGGCCGCTGTGGTGGAAACTAAAATTTCTGGCAAAGTAGTTCCAAGACTGACGATGGTTGCCCCCACCACAATCTGTGGAATTCCTAATTTCTTTGCGATTGCCACCGCCGCATCCACCAGTCTGTCTCCGCCGATGCAGATCAAAATAAGTCCAACTACAAATAAAATAACTGCCTGTACCATTTTTCTTTCACTCCTTTTTTTAGTATTTCCTTTTCTTTCTTTTCCATCCCGGCTTAAAATACAGCGTCTGTCAGGCTCCGCCAGCCATCCTTATAGGAGAACAACAAGCAGCTTGCTTCGCGAACTGCCTTTACGTTAACAAAAAAAGACTTTCAGCACATAATTCAAATATGTGCTAAAAGTCTCGTACTTCCAAACCTCAGGAAGCGCTCAGCCACGGCAACGCCGGGGATTGTTGGCCAAGCCTTTCTTACTACTCCCTCTTAACTGATAACGACTTTACCAGAAAAATCCTTCTCTGTCAAGCAATGCTCTGCCATCTTTTCATTTTCTTGACAAAGCTGCCCCTTATACCATCCGCAAACTCCATCCTTTTTCATCAGACATCCTTTTGAGGTGCGCATCACCATGGCCAGCTCATCCCCTACCTGGACCGGAAGCAGGTAATCGGTGTAATTGGCATCCGCCCATTCCTCGTTTCTGTTATATAGCCGAACATTTAAAACCTCAATCCTGCGCCCGCTAGAAAGATGCTCCACATAGGAAAACTCCTCACCCTCTTTAAGAATCCTCACCTTTCTGTCTGAAAAACTGATATTGATTGAATCAGTCGATTCCTCCTGAGCATTCAATGCCTTAAACCGTTCAAACTCATCACAAAAAGTATAGCTAATCCTGTCTGCCTCACAGCCATCCTCCGGAATGATCAGCATATTGAGCTGTCCCTCCATATGAAGCCCACAACCGCCGTCAATGGAAATGATATGTGTTCTACTGTCAATGATCGGATTGGTCTGCGCAATCCTGTTATTATAAATGGCAACAGGCCAATGCCCCACCACCACATATTTATCAAAAGAAAGCCCTGATCTCATAAAGTTGTCAAACTTTAAAACCTCATAAATATCTCTTTCCTTCACCGCCTCCAGATCTTCGCAGGGCAAACCGGCATGAACAAAGATATAATTCTGTGTCTCCACAATGGCAGGTAGATTACGGATAAAATCAAGTTCTTTTTGAAAACATTTCAGCAAACGTTCCTTGCTTGCCAAAACCGTTTCAGGTGTGTCCAGCATAAGCCCAAGCTCTGCTGCCATCTCGTCAAAAATGCTTGTCCCATGCCACTCTCGCATCTTCAGCAGATAGTTGTAAAAACTTTCACAGTTTTCCTCGTTTAGCTCTTCCAACATCTGCAATCGCGATAAATCCACATTCCCCAGAAGCACAACTACATTTTCCATCTCAGCAAGCCCCATCACATAGCGCAGACATGCAAGACTCGCCGGTCCTTTTTCAATCAGGTCCCCCACAATAAAAAGCATATCCTCCTCGCAAAATCCCACCTTGCCCAGCAGCCTTTTAAGCAGCAGTGCATGTCCGTGAATGTCGCTGGTCACCAGAATCCGGCGGTTCTTTGGTATTTCCACTTTTTCTATTTTAATCTTCATTTGTTTTCCTTTTTTTCTCCAGTTTTCAAAAATCACCATTCCTGCAGTTTAACTTTAGAGTCAAAAGTCATTTCCAGAAGCTCATCTGCAATTTCTTTGCTACAAACCCTCATGAGATTATCTTCAGCATCTTCTTTCGAGAGAAGGTTCACGCTTCCGTACCACACAATCTCCTTATCGATCACTGCAAAATGCTCACAACTTCCTTCCACCAGCTTAACTTCGAATCCGGCTTTTCGCAGTTTTTCCATAAGTTCTATACGGACATCATCCCTGCCATACTTATAAGCATCCGGATGCCATGTCACTATAGTAACTTTTACTCCAAGTTCCTGACGTTTACCCAGTTCACTTATGATACGGTTCACCTTCTGCGTGCCCAACCTTGGACTTGATATAACGACACTGGTTTTTGTCTCTTCAATATCTCTCCAATAGGTGTCAGCATAGTTGTCAATGTCATAGATTGCGTTCGCCTTCTGTTTCTCTCCGCCCATGCTGACACAGAGCTCATATCCAATTTTCTTATATGCCTTAAGCCTTGCGGCATACATCTTGTCAAACTTAGGAATATGGCTATCTACATAATCGTATACAATCACATTTTCTTTTCCATCATAATCCCGGTTCAATCGCCCGACGTACTGCTCTACGACATTTTCCCCGGAAACCGGAGTCGCCATGAATAAGGTGTCAAGCCTCGGATAATCAAAACCTTCTCCAAGCAAAGATCCTGTTCCCACCAGAATAAGACTATCAGAATCGTCTACCGTATATAATTCATCCACCTTTGCTTTTCGCGCTTTTGTCCCGTTTGAACCCGTAAGCAGGATTAATCTGTCTGCATAATTCTCCAGTCTTTCTGCCAGTTTCTTAGCATGGTCTACATATTTCGTCAACACAACAGGCGTGCGACCTGCCTTAACAACCTCCACCACATCTTTAACGATTTGCTCATCCCGAACATCATTATTCCTTATAAGCTCATAAGCATCATTGCCATATGGCGTCTTTGACAAATGATGTGTCTTAACCGTGCGAGTAAAACGCGGATATACCAAATGATCGATATTTTGCTCTTCCGCCCGATCTTTTGCTGTAAACCTGTATCTTATTGGCCCCAGCAGAAACTCATTAATCTTTTCCTTTCCATCACCTCGCTTCGGCGTTGCCGTCACTCCATATACATACTTTGCATTGATCTCCTGAAGAACCTCTATTGCACTATCCGAAGCGGCATGATGGCATTCGTCAAAATATATTTGTCCGTACTCCTTAAGCATCGGATGAAATCCATCCTTCTTTTTAAGGGATCGTATCATAGCCACATCTACTATGCCAGTCAGAGTATCATGCGCTCCCTGCAGATTGCCGATGAGAGACTTTCTTCTCCTTGTCTGTCCGCTTTTAGTTTTATATTCCGGCAGCTCCTCATCAATATCCAGGAACTCCTCTAGGCGTTTCATCCATTGATTCATCAAATCTGCGCGGTCTACGAGAATCAGTGTACTGATGCCTCTCCTTGCGATCATATTGCAGCATACAACCGTCTTTCCGAAGGCAGTCGCAGCATGCAATATTCCCATCTCATTCTGAAGCATAGTTTCCACTGCCGGGATCTGTGACCCTCGAAGTTCGCCTTTGAAAGATACTTTGATCTTTCGACCGTCCGCTCTTTTGTCCACTATATCATACCCGATATCAGCACTGTCAAACCGTTTCCGTATTTCCTCCAATAAACCTCGCGGCAACACGATATACTTTCCTTCATCAGCTCCAAGATAAATGAATCTGGATTCATCATAATTCGGCATATCCATTGCCAGATTCTGAAAATATTGTTTGTTTGAAAATGTTGCCATACGCCGCAATTGTCTCTTAACCTTGTTGGCCATTCCGGAAGAATCAATGTAAATACGATCTGAAAGTACAATTTGTACTTTCCCCTTCACTCCAGCGGCTTCAATTTCTGAATTCTTATCCCAAGGCGAATCATCACTTTCACCTGTTTTCGTATCCCCGGTGCTATACCATAGTGAAAGATAATCCTCTATCTCCTGCCTTGTTATTCGTTTTATGCCGGCCAAGAGCCTTAATTGATCCTCATATGCATTCCAGTTCTCATCAACAAAAGCACTGTTCCCGGACTTTAGGGCCAGCCCCTGGAGTGGAAGTGCTATCACATTTCCAAGGCCACCCTCCGGAAGTGCATCCTGAGTCGGTATCATTCGGTCATAATACTTGAAGGATTTAAGGTTTACCGATTCCGCTCCTTTTTCCAGAAGAGCGTAACCAAACCGTCTTGCAAGTCTGGCCGGTACCATCTCCTTAAAAAAGATCCACAAATGAGCTCCCCGTCCTGACCTGGATCGTTCCACTACCGCATCCACTCCAAGATTCTTACAGATATGCCGCAGAGCATTTATTTCTTCTTTCCAGCTATCATCAATATTAGCATGGTCCTCCTGCTCTGCCCCTTTTGTGTGATTATCAAAGTCAAACACAAGCAACTGGCAAAGATTGTTTTCAAGCATCGGATATATGGCAACTACATCATTACCATACGGATCATTTCCCTGCAAATGTGACTTTATTACGGACAGACTGACCGGCTTATATGCTCGTAGTTCACAGTCCTTACATCGTACACCATCCCTCTTTTGTATGTGACACTCACGATCCCAGCGATTAAAGCACTGTGTATAATATCCGTTTTTACCCGTTTTTGGATTCGTATATCGAAGATCATACACATCCTTACGCCCACGACAAAACATCATAAAGAAATCGCTGGCAATTTTATCCGTAACCTCGAATTTCTTTATACGGGCCCCCTGATCCGGATCGAAGAGGTCAGCCGAATCATCACCATTATCGAGTACAATATCTGCATATGAAATACCAGCTTCATCGAGGCGCTCCTTCAGAAGTCGGTTTTCATTTTCCAATATCTGAATCTTTGATTGCAGTTCTCCAATAATTCCTGTATTACATTGTGCAGGTTCTTTCATGTTAATTGCACCCCCTGCGTATTCCTCAGGCTTATTCCTTCCAAGGCAAGCCATTTTTGCCGGCTTCTTCCACCAGTAGGATAATCGCTTTGTATTGCTATTTGACTTCTTCACCAATCTCAGAAACGTGGTAGTATCCAAACAGCGCGCTCCAAGAGTTGTTCCTATCCCCAATATCTCAAGAAAATTTTTCATCAACTTCAGCCGACCTTACAGCTTTTCTCCGATGAGCACTTTGCATCAGTTTCTGAAAAATCGCTTCATCCCCTCTGTCTCTCACATCCTGCAACAAAAATAGAAAAAATGGAGTCTGATCCTTCTGACATTTTTGAATAGCGAGATTCGCCAAATCATTTCTTTTTTCTGTGAATCTGTATAGTCTTTAAGCAAATCAAATTCTACATAATGAGTCTCGTATTCCACACTGATATCGCCCTTTTTGACCTTCATACAGAACTCGTCAATCTCACTGAGTTCCGGCATATGAATCTTTTCCTGCTCAGTCATTTTTTAGTTGTTTTTGTATTTTATCATAGAAGCTGTCCATCTTTTCACCATATGGTACTTAATTTATTCTGTCCTCTTCCACCCTTTTTATAAATCCCTGTTCTAGACATCCTTAAAATGTTTTACTATTTTAACCTAAAAGTCGTAAAATATATACTCAAAACATCAGCTGATAGTCACCCCAAGTTTTTGTAAATAAAGCTCATCACGC
>ERZ808044.411-NODE-411-length-48458-cov-7.401769_pt1 | contig 48458 bp, 47 predicted proteins | sample MGYA00380195_ERZ808044 | MGnify/ENA primary metagenome ERZ808044 (study PRJEB31490, sample SAMN06133423) | mouse gut metagenome | isolation source: Z7_2 | host: mice | place: China: Chengdu | collected 2015-05 ...
AAAGACCTGTCCCGTTTCGGGCGCGATTACATTGAATCCGGGAGATATATACAAAAGGTTTTCCCGGCTCTTTCCGTACGCTTTATTGCGCTTACCGACCATTTTGACAGCATATCGGCGGACACAGGGGAAAGCTCCATTGTCCTGCCGGTAAAGAATTTCATAAATGATTCCTACTGCCGGGATATTTCCACAAAGGTAAAGAGCCAGCTTGAGGTAAAGTATAAAAATGGCGAATGTATTGCTGCTTTTGCCGTTTATGGATACAGAAAAAGCGAAACGGATAAAAACAGGCTTGTCATTGATGAATACGCGGCGGAGAATGTGCGGCGGATTTTCGCATGGAAGATCGAGGGGCTGGCGCTGTCCGCGATTGCGGAGAAGCTGAACAGTCTTGGAATACTATCTCCGAAGGAATATAAAAAGTCTATGGGGCTTTCCTATAATGGCGGCTTTTCCGGTACGGGCAGCAGCGGCTGGGGAAGCACAACAATAAAACGGATATTGACCAATGAGGTCTACCTGGGGCACATGGTTCAGGGGAAAACAGAAAAGGTAAATTATAAAGTAAAGAAACATATCGCTAAACCGGAAGGGGAATGGGTGAAAGTAGAGAATACCCATGAGGCAATCATTTCTGCCGATGATTTTGCCGTAGTACAACACCTGATGAAAGCAGATGGGAGGAGAAGCCCGGATTCGGGGACACCCAGCCCTTTTATGGGGCTGCTGTTCTGCGGAGACTGTGGCCAGCAGATGGTAAGGCGGGTGATACGTTATAAAGACACGGCAAAAGTTTATTATATCTGTTCCACAAAGAACCGTGGGGAAGGGTGCAGCAGGCACAGCATAGAGGAAAGTACGCTGAAGGAGATTGTCTGTGAGAGCATCCGGAAGTTTGCAAATTCCTTCCTGAAAGAAAAGGAGCTTTTTGACCATGCAGTGCAGTATGAGACCAACTTTGAGGCGGTTGCCCGGTATGACAAAGAAATCGGGCGGCTGAAAAAGGAACAGGATAAATATTACTCCCTCTGCTCCGGCCTGTATGAAGATTTACGGGAGGGCGTTGTCACAAAGGAGGAATTTGAGCGCCTGCACAGCGGCTTTTCGCAGAAAGGGAAAGAACTGGAAGCTGCTATGCAGAAACAGGAGCAGCTCATTAAAGATATGTTCAAAAAAGGGGCGCTTTCTGCGGGGCGGCTGAAAACGTTCCAGGACTGTGTGGAACTGAGGGAGATAGACCGACATACTTTGAGCAGCCTTGTAAGGCGGATTGATGTTTATGAGAACAGGCAGGTTGTGATCGACTTTTATTTTATGGATGCGTTTGCGGTTATGTCAGGGATTGGCCGGAAGGCTCTGACAGACCAGGCAGCGAAAGCACAGACGGCGGAAAGGAGCGCATAGCATGGGCAGAGTGTCAAAGAGGACTTTTGCCCCTGCTGTGGCGGCAAAAGAGGCAAAAATACGTTATAAAGCGGGCATTTATGCAAGGCTTTCATCAGACCAGGACAAGAAAAAGAATGAATCCGTGGAAGTACAGGTAAGGATCGCGGAAAAGCATATAGAAGAACTGAACCGGGAAGGGACAGAGCGGATAGAGATTGCAGACCGTTACATAGACCTGGGGAAAACGGGGAGCAATTTCAACCGTGACGAGTTTCAGAGGCTTATGCAGGACATACGGCTCGGCGACATTGACTGCGTGGTGGTCAAAGACCTTTCCCGTTTTGGCAGGAACTATCTGGAAGCGGGAAATTATATTGAGAAAATATTTCCCTTTCTTGGCGTCCGATTTATTGCGGTTGCTGACGGCCTTGATACGGGAAACAGGGGAAGCAATACAAAGCAGATGGCAACGGAGATAAAAAACCTTGTCAACGATATGTATGCAAAGGATTTTTCCGTAAAGGCAAAGCAGCATTTAAAGCAGAGGCGGCAGGAAGGTTCCTATGTGGGAGGGCCGCCGCCCTACGGCTACAAAGCTGGATGGGATAAGAAGATACGGAAGCTGGTGCCGGATGAAAATACGGCAGGGATTGTAAAACATATTTTCAGTCTGTTTATTGAGACAGGCAGCTATACGGCGGTGGCGGATGACCTGAACAGGAAAAAATGCAACCCGCCGTCTGTGTATAAGAAAACCGGAAAAGTTTTTTTTGACCCGGAACAGGGAGAATACAAAGGCTGGGATAAAGGCGCTGTAGAGCGTATCGTGAAAAGTGAGACATACACCGGGAAGCTGGTGCAGGGTAAGTCATCCATTACGGCAAGGGACGAGAAGAACCGCATTCGCAAAGCGGAGGAAGAATGGGTAGTCAAAGAAAACACCCATGAGCCGGTCATTGATACGGCGCTGTTTGCGGAAGCGGCAGAAGTGAGGGAAAGGCTCCATGAAAGGACGGGGACCCATGCCCATCCGACAGAAGGATGCCCGATAGGGGAGAATATTTTTGACAATGTGCTTTACTGCGGCGTGTGTGGCAGGAAAATGACACGGAACAGTTATGTGAAAACCTATGCGGACGGCAGGAAGGCAAGACTGGACGGGTATTTCTGCTTAAACGGCGGGCAGACAAAGGTGGAGGGCTGTCCTGCATCAAACCGCATTTCAAAGGCGGAACTGGTGGATATTCTGTTACCGCTCCTTAGAATGGAGTTTTCCGTGTATTTAGGAAAACCAAAACAGTATATGGAGATCGTGAAAGAGCAGCTTGGGACAGCCGGGACAGTGATTGATACAAAAATCAGAAAAGCAGAAAGGGAGATTGTCTCGGCAAAGGAGGCGGAACGGACAAAATATGTGGAATACCGTGAGGGCATTATCCCCCAGAGCGAGTATGTTGCTTATAAGATGCGGCAGGAGGGGAGGCTTAATGACTTAAACCGGCAGAAGGAGGAACTGGAAGCAGACAGGAAGAACCTTGATGCTGTATCAGGGAAATACCTTGCGGCGGCCCGTGCCCTGCTCCGTTTAAAAAGCGGCAGGGAACTGACAAGGGAAGTGGTGGAATCCCTGATCCGGAAGATTTATGTCTATCCGGGGAAGCGGATAGAAGTGGAGTTTGCCTATACAAATGAACTGCTGGAGGGGGTGCTTACAAATGGATAAACTTGCAATTTATCTGCGGCTTTCCCTGGAAGATGCGGACGATAAAGACGAGAGCAACAGTATCAGCAGCCAGAGGTCTATGCTTCACGCTTACATACGCGGTAACAGTGAATTGAGGGATAAAGAGATTTCCGAGTTTTGTGATGACGGCTATTCCGGCACAAGCATGGAAAGGCCGGGGATGCAGAGGCTTCTAAAAGAGATCAGGGATAATAAGATAGGATGTGTGCTTGTCAAGGATATGTCCCGTTTCTCAAGGGACTATATCGAGCTTGGAACCTATATGAACCAGATATTCCCATTCATGGGGGTGCGTTTTATCGCGGTAAATGACCATTACGACAGCCGTGACCATGCAGGAAGCACTACCCCGATTGACACGGCTTTCCAGACACTTTTGTATGATTTATACAGCAAAGATATATCCGTAAAGGTCAAAACTTCGGTTGAAAATAAATGCGCTAATGGGGAATATGTTTTCGGACAGGTTCCCTTTGGGTATGAAAAAAGCCGGGAAATAAAAAATGCGGTTGTGGTGAATGAGAAGGAAGCGGAGATTGTGCGCTGCATCTTTGCCCTCGCCCTTGACGGGAACGGCAGCACACAGATCGCAAGGATTCTCAATGAAAAGGGGATACCAACCAAAACACAGATGCGCCATCCTGAGAGGGCAGAGAAAAGCGGCAGGATGCCGGCATGGGATAACGTTTCTGTCCGGGCTGTCCTGAATAACCGTTTTTACTTAGGCGAGATGGCTTATGGAAAGTCAAAGCGGAAATATGTAGGCAGTAAAGGCGGTATCGCTGTGCCTTCGGAGGATTGGAAAGTGATACCAGACCACCATGAGCCGCTTGTTTCGCTGGAAGATTACGAAAAGGTGTGCCTGTTCCGTAAAGGAGCGGACACTGCCAGAAAAGGGGAGAAAAACCCCCTTGTAGGGAAACTGTTCTGCGGCGGGTGCGGTTATTCCATGACGTATAAACCCATACGGGGGAAGAATAAATACCGCAGGTTTGAGTGCCGGAAACATGCTGTCTTGCAGATACCGGATTGCTGTACTTACTTTTCCGCCGACTTGTTGGAGGAAGCCGTGTTGACTATGCTAAACAGGGAACTGATGGTGCGCGGGGATGCCGCAAAGGAGAACCAGAGTCTTGTTTCTTTCCAGAAGTCTTGTATGGCAAGGCTGGAAAAGAAGATAGCAGAGTGCCGAGGCAGGAAAAAGCAGCTCCAGGCAGAGGCGGATGCCTTATATGAAAGCTATGCGTTTGGTTCGGTTCAGGCCGTATCCTACAGACAGAAGGCGGACGGTATAAAAGAACAGATCGTTTTCTTATCAGCAGAGGAACAAAAATATGGGAAAGAACTGGAACAGCTTCAGGAAGAATACCGCAGGACAGAGGAAGATATGAAGCAGGTCATACGGTATTCCCATTTAGAAGCGCTGACACAGAAAGTGGTTGATATATTTATTAAGAAAATATACGTTTACAAAGACAAAAGAGTTGAAATTGTGTGGAACTTCCGCGAAAATGGAAAGGAGACAGAATGAAAGCAGTAATATACATGAGGGTGGGCAATCCGGATCAGGTGGCAGTTCAGAAGCGGAAAAAGGAACTGCCGGGGCAGATTCAGGGTAAGGTTGGAGGCAGTTTAAAGAGAGATGGCTTTGTTGGTAATAATATTCCCAGCCTACAAGAGTTTTTACAGGAAATCAGGGGATATGACCGACACAACAACTTGACACTAATTCACCGTCAATTTTGCCCTAACTTAGCATTAGTGAACCATACGCCCCACGAAGTTATGCGGGTTTCAGCGATTTTCACTCAAAAAAAGTGAAAAAAGTTTGTGACATTAACTTGACATACGCGGGGTATGGGGCGCTGTGTGTGAGGGATAGTATACCAGTGTGAAGATGAAAGTCTATAATTTTATAATCGCTTTATTAATCACATGTGCGGTTAATAAAGCGATTATTATGTGTTGATCAAATTGATGAAAAAGGATATACTTTATGAGGAGGAGGTGTACTGATATGAATCTTGGTATGGAGACAGAATTGGTTGAATTCAAAAAAACCACGGGAGAATTAAAAGAAGATCTTATTTCTATCGCCTCTATGTTGAATAAAAACGGAAAAGGAACTTTATAATTTGGTGTAAGGAATAATGGTGAAATTATAGGACAACAGATAGGAGACCGTACCATGCGAGAAATATCCCAGGGTATTGTCAATGCAATCAAACCACAGATTATTCCAACGATTATTGTGGAACTGTTTGATGATAAAAATATAATAAAAGTCACTGACGAGGAAGATGAAAAGCCTTATTCGGCATATGGAAAATATTATATGAGATCAGCGGATGAAGACAGAGAAATATCACCGCAGCAGTTACGCCGTCCGATGCTTAGTATATCAGATCCTATCGTAAATATTGAGGCGAATAATCAGGAACTAAGTTTTGAACAATTAAAAACATTGTATGCAGGAAATATTGAACGATACCATAGTAGATGCGGGAGGAAGTCTTAGAAAAGAAAGAAGCTTGTTTGATTTCTCATGTTTCAGGGAGGTGTGGCTGAATGCATGTTTGCATGATCGCTGGTCAAGGCAGACGTCGCCAGCGGTATATATGTTTGATGACCGTATTGAGATTATTTCAGTGGGAGGCTTACCGGAGGGACTTACATTGGAGGAGTTTTATGAGGGGAAAAGTAAACCAGTGAATCCCGAACTTCAGCAGATCATGATTCAGTTGGACTATATCGAACAAACAGGGCATGGAGTTCCGTTGATTGTATCCAGATATGGAAAGGAAGTATTCGATATAACAGAGAATTTTATTACCGTGACAATACCATTAAATAAGGCTGAAAGAACGGAATCTGATCTGCTCCAAAACAAAAAAGTGCTGCTTGAGGATAGTGATGAAAGGATAGCTTCATTAATGAAGGAAAATAGCAGCATTAAAGTAAATGAAATCCGCCGGCAGGTGGGTTGGGAATGACTACAATTACAAAAAATTCGTCATTAAAAGAAAAGGGATTATTGAAAGAAAAGGTTCTAAGAAAAAAGGATATTGGATAGTAAATATAAAGTGACAGGTGAAATGATGAGGATTATATAAATGAATGTAGAAGCCTATGATTTAGATTCACTTCGAAAGTTAGTGCGAAGCCTTCAGGATGAAAACAGAAGATTGAAAGAACTGCTGGATAAAGCCGATATTGCTTATGAGTCAGAAAATGTATTTGAAGAAAAAATGGAAAGCATCGAAGAGTATGATCCTGACCAGGGAGGGCGTATTCAAAATAAATATATTACAGAAGAACTGGCAAAGAAATATTTTGCAATGTTTTGGGGAAGAACGGACGTTTATGCCAAAAGAGGTACGAAAGGAGGATATTTTCCTCAGTGTGATAACAGATGGAATAATCGGATATGTCCGAAACAGCGTGGCGAAAAAATCAGTTGCGAAGCTTGTGGGTATAAGAAGTGGACGGAACTTAAGCTCAGGAAAATTATTGAGCATCTCCTTGGATATAGAGAAGATGGTGCGGATGTATTAGGCGTATATCCATTGTTTCCAGATGGCACATGCCGATTTATTGTTTTTGATTTTGACAATCATGAGAAAGGTGCTGAAAAGACAGATTTTGCAAATACGAATGATGAATGGCATGATGAGGTTGATGCATTAAGGCTTATCTGCGAAAGAAATGGTATATCGCCTTTAGTAGAAAGATCAAGATCAGGCAGGGGCGCACATGTATGGATATTTTTCAAAAAACCGATATCCGCTTCTCTTGCAAGAAATTTTGGATTCCTGCTGCTTGATAAAGGCTCTTCTTCGATCAATCTGAAATCTTTTCATTATTATGACCGAATGTATCCGTCCCAGGATGTTGCAAGCAGTATAGGAAATCTGATTGCATTGCCGCTGCAGGGACAGGCACTGAAGAATGGAAACAGCGCTTTTGTTGATAAAAATTGGAATGCTTATCCGGATCAATGGGACATTTTACTTAACCATACTGAAAAACTGTCAAAAGAAGATGTAGAAAAATATATGTCAAAATGGCAGTCAGAGCTTGCCAGAGAGAAAGGAATGCTGATTCCTTCCTTTTCTGGGAATCGTCCAAAGCCCTGGAAGAAAATAGAGGGATTTGTAAAATCTGATGTTGTAGGGAAAATACATATAGTTCTTGGTGATGGAGCATATGTTGATACATTAAATTTGATGCCGCGTCTGCAAAATCAGATCCGGAGTATGGCAGCTTTTGATAATCCTGTGTTTTATAAGAATAAAAGGCTTGGATATTCCAATTATTATAATTTCAGCGCTGTATATATGGGAAAAGATACGGATGGTTATATCTGCATTCCAAGAGGCCTTCTTGACAATCTGCTTACTTCCTGTAAGGAGGCAGGTGTTGAGTATGATATTTCAGATCACAGGGAAAAGGGAAGACCTATAAGGGTTTCTTTTAACGGTGATTTAAAGATGCAGCAGAACCTGGCGGCACAGCATTTGCTTGCATTTGATCATGGAGTTCTCAGTGCGGCTACTGCATTTGGAAAAACAGTAGTCTGCAGCTATCTCATTGCCGAGAGAAAAGTAAATACACTTATTTTGCTTCAAAGTAAAGATTTGATGGAACAATGGGTGGATGAGTTGAATAAATTTTTAATCATAGACGAGGAACCGCCAACTTATCGAACAAAAAGCGGGAGGGAAAAGTGCAGGAAAAGTGTGATTGGAATTTTGCATGGCAGTAAAAATACTTTGACTGGTATTATTGATGTGGCCATGGTCGGCTCCATGTATAGTAAAGGAAAATTCAATAGTTTTATTAATTCTTACGGCATGGTTTTGATGGATGAATGCCATCATTGCGGTTCCAATACTTCTATCGAAGTGATGCAGAAGATAAATGCCAGATATGTGTATGGTATGACGGCAACGCCCAAAAGGGGGGATAATCTGGAGAAAATTATTCATATGCTTTTGGGCCCGGTCAGACACAGCTATACTGCAAAAGAGAGGGCGATAGAACAGGGAATCGGTCACTATGTATATCCGCGGTATACAAGGGTTATTGATACAAATGAAAGTAAAAACGATATTAATGGTGCATATTCTTTGATCAGTATGAACACCGTTCGGAATGAAATGATTCTTGCAGATACAAGAATTTGTGTGGAGGAAGGAAGAACACCAGTAATTTTGACAAGGTATAAAGAACAGGCGAAGTATTTATATGACCATTTGCAGAAAGACGCAGATTATGTCTTTATCTTATATGGAGATAATAGTGATAAGGAAAACTCAGAAGTCAGAAGAAAACTAAAAGAGGTGACCAAGAAGCAGAGTCTGATTTTGGTAGCAACAGGTCAGAAAATAGGGGAAGGGTTCGATTATCCGAGGCTGGATACCCTGATGCTGGCTTCGCCGGTTTCCTTTGCAGGCAGGCTTGAGCAGTACATTGGAAGATTGAATCGTGATTATGAGGGGAAAAAGGAAGTTATAGTATATGATTATGTAGATTTTCATATCCGGGTCTTTGACAATATGTACTCAAAAAGGCTGCGTACCTATAAACGAACAGGATTTCAATTGATAACAAATCGTATTCTTTCAAAACAGACAGTAAATTCTATTTATGATTCCGGAAATTACATGGATGTATTTGAAAGGGATATTGTTGAGGCGGAAAAGAAAATCATTGTGTCCAGCCCAGAGCTTACACAGGATAAGGTAGAGCGCTTTACCTATCTTGTAAGGGCAAGACAAGAAGCCGGAATAACAGTGACAGTTATAACAATAGAACCACAGAACATATCTTATGGAAGTCCGGAGTTTTGTCAGAGATTAATAGGGAAGATGCAGGAAAGCGGTATTCAAGTCATTGTAAAAGAGGATGTAATAGAGCACTTTGCTATTATTGATGATGAGCTTGTGTGGCATGGAGGAATGAATCTGCTGGGTAAAGAAGATGCATGGGATAATCTGATACGAATCAAGTCCGATCAGGTTGCGGCAGAACTGTTGGAGATTGCATTAAAGGAAGGGCAACTTAGTCACTGACTTATGGAAATGGTTGTTTTGGATTAATTCTAAACAGCACCATGTGGGGAGAAGGTGAAGGCATATTTACGGCGCGGTGCGAAACCTCTGCCGGGATTTACGGAATATCCAAATCCGCAGGAGGGTACGGGCGGCTGAATGTGGTGGGTACGTTTGGCGTGTTGATTGGGGTGTGAAAAACTGGAAGGGGGATGCAGAAAGAAAAAAACAGTGCATGATATTTGTGTAAGTTTGGATAATGAATTAGAGCAAAAAATATATCTTCTCTTTGACGGAGAAAAGGAATTGAAGATAATAGAATCGCAGATTGCTCTTTTAAATAGACAACAATTATATATGGGCTTCTAACTACTTATGGATTTAAAGAAAAAGTTGTCATAAATTTTAAATATTAAGAGATTTTGATGACCAGACAGGAAAAGTAATGGTACATGTCTGACTCCCGACAGTATGTTTGACACTTTGAAAGACAGAATGAAAAAAATGGATGTTGCCAATTTTACACCAACTTCAGTAGCTCTATATGGGGTAGCCAATTTGGTTGAAGAAGGCTTGACATTAGCCGAAATAAAGCTATTAACAGGTTTTGAAACTCAGAAGATAGACGACGTCGCACAATACTTGCTGACGGATGATGCAGAAGAATTAATCAATAAGAAAATAAGGGGAGGTGCCAAATGGCAAGGATCGTAGGAATAGGAATACAGGATTTTGGGAAAATCATTCGAAATGATTGCTTTTACGTAGATAAAACTTCGTTCATTAAGGAATGGTGGGAAAATCAGGATGACGTAACCTTGATTACCCGCCCCAGGCGTTTTGGCAAAACATTGACCATGAGCATGCTGGAGCATTTCTTTTCCGTGGAACATGCAGATAAAGGCATCTTATTTGAAGAACTTGACATATGGAAAGAAGAGAAGTACCACAGTCTTCAGGGCAGCTATCCGGTAATCTTGTTAAGCTTTGCAGATGTGAAGGAAATATCTTTTGGAAATGCAAGGGAAAAGATTTGCCGCATCATCAAAAGCCTGTATGATAGATATTCAGTTTTGCAGGACAAGGAGCCGAAACTGAAAAAACTTCCAGACATTTTCGATGAAATATCTCCTACAATGGGTGATTCTGTAGCTTCTTATTCCTTGAAGGCTTTATCGGAATTTCTTGCGGATTATTATGGGAAGAAAGTCATCATTTTGTTGGATGAATACGACACTCCTATGCAGGAAGCTTATGTATATGGATATTGGGAGGAAATGGCGGCATTTATCCGAAACCTGTTTAATTCTACCTTTAAGACGAACCCGTATATGGAGAGGGCAATCATGACAGGTATTACAAGGATAAGTAAAGAGTCTATTTTTTCCGATTTAAACCATCTGGAGGTGATCACCTCTACCTCATGCAAATATGAGGGCTCTTTCGGTTTTACGGAAATGGAAGTGTTTGCCGCAATGGATGAATTCGGACTCACGGAAAAGGAAGAAGTCCGTGCCTGGTACGATGGTTTTACCTTTGGAAATACACGTGATATTTATAATCCGTGGTCTATCATCAACTATTTAGACAAACGTAGGTTTGCCGCCTACTGGGCAAACACAAGCTCAAACAGTCTCGTGGGAAAGCTGATTCAGGAGGGGGCTGCGGAGATAAAGATTGTTATGGAAGATTTGATGCAGGGAAAATCTATTGTTGCGTCATTTGATGAACAGATTGTATTCAGTCAGCTGGATTATAATCTCCATGCTATCTGGAGTCTGCTCCTGGCCTGTGGTTATCTGAAAGTGGAGACTTATAGTGTAGATGGGAATTATGGTGAATGCGATTATACATTGTCTTTAACAAATAAGGAAGTGCGGTTGATGTTCCGGCATATGATAGACGGCTGGTTTGCCGATTACACACCTGCTTATAACGCATTTATCAAGGCATTGCTGCAGGACGACAAAAAAGCTATGAATGTCTATATGAATCAGACTGCATTGGCGACTTTCAGTTCTTTTGATACCGGTAACAAGCCGTCTGAAACTACAGATCCGGAACGTTTCTATCACGGCTTTGTGCTGGGGTTAATAGTGGATTTGGTGGACAGATACCGCATCACTTCCAACAGGGAAAGCGGTTTTGGGCGATATGACGTGATGCTGGAGCCCTTGCGGGATGGCGATCTGGCTTTCGTGTTGGAATTCAAGGTGCATGATTCTGAGGAAGAGGAGACACTGGCGGATACCGTGGCAGCGGCACTTCGACAGATAGAGGAGAAAGCCTATGATACGGAGCTGACAGCGCGTGGAATCTCCGGAGAACGGATTCGGCATTACGGGTTTGCCTTTGCGGGGAAGACAGTGCTGATAGGATGATGCTGGTATCTTTTGGTATGTTGATATAGCGGTAGAAAAGAACACCATGTATGCTGTATATGGTAATAGATTAAAGTTTTGTGTGAATATTGCCAGGAGTACCTGGATTGTCCGGCAGAGGATCGGACAGAGGATATCCGTCAGTGGTATCTTCGGACATTGCATCCTTTTCGGATTCTGGAAGTATTGCAAAACGAGGTATGTAAGGAGTTGTTTGCGGGCTGCCCGCAGGAAGTCATGCTGAAGCGTTATATATTAGTTGTCTGCAAGGCCCATGGGGAGAATCCACAGGACTTTTCACGCAACAGGGACTTGGAGTATCTGGCAGTAAACGATGCGGATCCTTTGTTTTGTGCACTTTTGCTGCGGTTATGTGGCCTGCAATGCAAAGAGCCGCGCCGAATGGGATAAACATCAGGCATCGGCAGGGTTTCGTTATCCGGCCACACCGTCTACAGATGATTTGCCATATAAAGCGATTTGCACCAATCCTGGGGTGGAACATGCAGTCAGGGACTTTATAGACCGGATTGATGATGGACTGGGGAATTGTATCAGATTGCAAAAGTATTGCAGGACAAGCTGGCAGAAAGAGTGAGACGTTTTCAAAGGTTTATCCTGACCACTGGGGATGCACTGTCCATCTGGTAAAAAAAGACGGAAGCATTATGAGCAGCACGGTTACGGACGCTTGCGGCAGTGTGGACAATCCTATAACTGAGGAGCAGCTGACGCAAAAGGTGGAATCTCTGCTTTCTTTTTACGAGTCTCAGAGGGTGGAAGAAGTCATAAAGAAAATCATCACAGTGGATTCACTGCCCTGCATGCCTTTGCTTTAGGGATCACAGTCAGAACTTCCAATTTGATAAATTAATACGCTGCCGTGCTGAGTTGCACAGGAACAGGGATATGTAGTAGAATAGACGGCATATCTATCTGTACCTGGGGAATAGCTTCCTCACGAATTTTCAGTAACAGTAAGGGCTGAACTGTTACAATTTTTACGCCTGCGCCTGCAGGCTGACAGGAGTGAGAAAATGATATTGACTGCAACAAAAGAGATGCTGACGGACCGTATTTTTCTGGGAAAGGCGTTTCGGATTGCCTTTCCCGTTGCAATGCAGGGCATGTTAAATACAATCGTGAACCTGGTGGATACAATGATGATCGGGGCTCTGGGAGCCACGGCCATTGCGGCTGTGGGGCTGGCCAATAAGGTGTTTTTTGTGTTCTCTCTTTTGATTTTCGGAATCAACAGCGGAAGTGGGATTCTGGCCGCACAGTATTGGGGGAACCAGGACGTAAAGAATATCAGAAAGGTGCTGGGGCTTGCATTATTACTGGGAATTAGCGGTACCCTGCTGTTTGCCGTACCGGCAATTGTCCGGCCAGAACTTGTGATGCGGATTTTTACACCCAATCCGGAAACCATACGGGTGGGGGCCTCCTATCTGGTAATTGTGGCAGTTTCTTATCCTTTTACAGCATTTACCAATACTTATGTGGCCATGCTGCGGGCCGTGGGGCAGGTGAAGCTGCCGGTGCTCACAAGCTGCATGGCCATCGTAATTAATATTGTCCTGAATTTTTTTCTGATTTTTCCGGCGAGGACCGTGGTGCTTGGAGGAGACCCGGCCCATACGATGTTTATATGGGGTGCCGGTATGGGAGTGGCAGGCGCCGCTCTGGCCACACTGACGGCGCGGGTGACGGAGACCCTGGTACTGCTTTTCGTGGTTTACTGGAAAAAATTCCCCATTGCCTGCAGCCCGAAGGCGATGGTCGGGTATACCGGCGCGTTTTTAAAACAGTTTATTCATACCTGTACTCCGGTCATTGCCAATGAATTCATGTGGGGACTGGGTGTGACTATTTATTCTCTGGCTTACGGACGGATGGGAGACGATGCAGTTGCCGCGATCACCATTGCCACCACTATTCAGGATATTGTTGTGGTTCTGTTCCAGGGGCTCAGTGCGGCGACGGCTGTGGTTTTGGGCCATGAAATGGGTGCCGGAAATCTGAAACGGGCAGAACGGTATGCCACTAATTTTCTGATTCTGCAGTTTTTGGTTACACTTTTGGGAATGGCAGTCTGCATGGCCATCCGTGGCCCGATCCTTTCCATTTATCAGATCACGGATCAGGTGGCGGGGTCGGCAGCCCTCTGCATTCTGGTATTTGTATTGTTTATGCCAGCGAAAACCTTTAATTACGTGAATGTTGTGGGGGTTTTAAGGAGCGGCGGAGACACAAAGATGTGCCTGTTCTTAGATACCAGCGGTGTCTGGTTTATTGGAATTCCTCTGGCATTTCTGGGAGGGCTGGTCCTTAAATATCCCATTCACATTGTTTATGGGATGGTAATGCTGGAAGAGGTTTATAAGATGATTCTTGGATACTGGAGATACCGGCAGAAAAAGTGGCTGCGTAATCTGGCAGCAGAGCTGTAAAAATCCATGGCTTTTCCCGGGAAAGGCCATGGATTTTAATTCAGGTTGCAGACGGACCTGACGGCACAAAGCCCAGATCAGAAGAAAGCTCTCCGGCAAAGTGGAGAACCGATTTTAACTGACGGTTTAGCTGCGCGTCGGTTTCAATGCGGATATTGGGGGCGATGATTCCGATGGAACAGGCCAGTTCTCCCTCAGAATTGAATACCGGAGCGCCGATGCCGATGGCATCGTTTACATAGTCCCCCTGGGTGATAGCATAGCCGCACTGACGGATTTTCGTGAGTTCTGTACGGAGGACGTCCGGACAGACCTGAGGGAAAGCACGGTCATGGACTATGATGTTTTTGAGATATTCATCAATAAAGGAAGGAGACTGGTATGCCAGAAGAACTTTACGGATCGCGCCGCAGTGGAGGTACATTTCATATCCGAATTCTTCCACCACCTTCAGATGGTTGGGACCGTCTACTTTTTCGATGACCAGCCCTTTGTTTCCCACAGGGATGATTAAATAAGAATCCTCAGTAGTCTGGGAGGACATGGCCGTAAGAACCGGGTAAGCGGCATCCTGAAGGCGGATCCCCCTGGAGGCCGCCTTTCCAAGGGGGATCAGGGCAGGACCTAAACGGTAGGTATGAGAGCGCTCATCACGCATCACATATTTTTTTTCACAGAAGGTCTGCAGAATCCGATGAACGGTGCTCGGAGGAAGGTTGATGGCTTCTGCCAGCTCGGCAATGGAAAAACTGCGGTTTTTTTCTTTTAAAACTTCCAGTAACTCCATGGAACGAAGAAGGCTTTGTATCATGCGCCGGTACCGTCCGTATCTTCTTCCACGGTTACAGTTTCTGTCGGCGCCGGCATCGGCTCAGAGGAATCATTAACGCTTTCTTCTTCGCAGGGTTTGCCTTTCCCAGAATCAAGGGTAATGTAGGTGCGTCCCTTGCCATCCGCCTGCGGGGCAGATTCCCCGGTTTCTTCTGAGACGGTATCCTCTTCCTCATAGTCATGGAAATCTTTATCCAGCTCATTGTTAAATGATTTGTACTTTAAATAATAGGAAAGGCCCGCGGCAGAAGCGCCGAGAAGGGCTCCCAGGGCAATGAGCATACTGGTTTTTTTCTTAGACATGGTTCATTCTCCTTTCATCCAGTAATGGCTTATGCAACATAGATTTATCATAATGCATATTGGGAGAAAAGAAAAGGGATAATTATTAAGAAAATGAAAAAAAGTAGAAAAAAAGCATAAAATTAGCACTCGACTATTGACAGTGCTAATAATGCGTGCTATAACATTATTTGTGACAGGGAGCAGAAAAATAATCTGTTCTTTCCATAATAATTTTAGAACAATAGAAATGACAAGGAGGAGTCAGTAATGAAATTGGTGCCATTATTTGACAGGGTTGTTTTAAAACAGTTGGTAGCAGAAGAGACTACAAAATCCGGAATCGTCCTTCCGGGTCAGGCGAAGGAAAAGCCGCAGCAGGCTGAAGTAATCGCAGTTGGTCCCGGCGGAGTGGTTGACGGAAAAGAAGTCGTTATGCAGGTGAAAGTCGGCGATCAGGTGATTTTCTCCAAATATTCCGGTACAGAAGTGAAAACCGACGATGAAGAATATATCATCGTAAAACAGAATGATATTCTTGCGGTAATTGAATAAACACAGTAATTTTCTGATTGGAGGAATTGAATCATGGCTAAGGAAATTAAATATGGCGTAGAAGCCAGAAAAGCCCTTGAGGTTGGTGTAAATAAACTTGCGGATACAGTACGTGTGACACTGGGGCCGAAAGGAAGAAACGTTGTTCTGGATAAATCCTTCGGCGCTCCGTTAATCACAAATGACGGCGTTACAATTGCAAAGGAAATTGAGCTGGAAGATGCTTTTGAGAATATGGGCGCGCAGCTTGTGAAAGAAGTTGCCACAAAGACAAATGACGTTGCCGGTGACGGTACTACAACCGCAACTGTCCTTGCACAGGCAATGATTAATGAAGGTATGAAAAACCTGGCAGCAGGCGCAAATCCGATCGTTTTAAGAAAGGGCATGAAGAAGGCCACAGACGAGGCTGTTAAGGCCATTGCTGAAATGAGCAAGCCAATTAGCGGAAAAGACCAGATCGCAAGAGTGGCAGCTATCTCCGCATCCAGCGATGAGGTTGGAGAAATGGTAGCGGATGCTATGGAGAAAGTGACCGGAGACGGTGTTATTACCATTGAAGAATCCAAGACCATGAAGACAGAACTGGATCTTGTTGAAGGTATGCAGTTCGACAGAGGATACATTTCTGCATATATGTGCACCGATATGGAGAAGATGGAAGCAAATCTGGATGATCCCTATATCCTGATTACAGATAAGAAAATCTCCAACATCAACGATATCCTGCCGTTACTGGAGCAGATTGTTAAGACAGGCGCAAAGCTGCTTATTATTGCAGAAGATATTGAGGGCGAGGCTCTTACCACTCTTATCGTAAACAAGCTGAGAGGAACCTTCAGCGTAGTAGGTGTTAAGGCACCGGGCTATGGCGACAGAAGAAAAGAGATGTTAAAGGATATCGCAGTCCTTACAGGCGGCACCGTAATCTCTGAGGAGCTTGGTCTTGACCTTAAGGATGCAACCATGGATCAGCTTGGCCGTGCAAAATCCGTCAAAGTACAGAAAGAGAATACTATTATTGTTGACGGCCTTGGCGACAAGACTGAGATTTCCAACAGAATCGGTCAGATCAAGGGCCAGATTGAAGAGACCACCTCTGACTTTGACAGAGAAAAATTACAGGAAAGACTGGCTAAACTGTCCGGCGGCGTTGCAGTAATCCGCGTAGGCGCTGCAACCGAAACCGAGATGAAAGAAGCCAAGCTCCGTATGGAAGATGCTCTTGCCGCCACAAAGGCAGCAGTGGAAGAGGGTATCATCGCCGGCGGCGGTTCTGCATATGTTCATGCCGCTGAGAAGGTTGCCGCTGTCGTAAATACCTTAGAGGGTGACGAGAAGACCGGCGGAAACATCATCTTAAAGGCACTGGAAGCTCCGTTATTCCATATTGTTGCAAATGCAGGCCTGGAAGGCTCTGTCGTTGTGAACAAGGTAAAAGAGATGGGAATTGGCAAGGGCTTCGATGCTTATAAGGAAGAGTATGTGGATATGGTTGAGGCCGGAATCCTTGACCCGGCAAAGGTTACAAGAAGCGCACTTCAGAATGCAACCAGCGTAGCTTCCTCACTGCTTACCACAGAATCTGTTGTGGCCAACATTAAGGAAGAAACACCTGCAATGCCGGCCGGAGCAGGCGGAATGGGCGGAATGATGTAATTCTGGCTTTAAATAACTGAATCAGTAAAAAGAGACCACCGATGGCGGATCATGCTGTCGGTGGCCTTTTTTAAAAGAATAGTATATCGATAGCTATAATCTGGAAAGACGGCTGTTCTGGTATTCTCCGGAATAGGTAACATCCCTGGAAAACCAGTGGGGAGGAGTGAATGCCTTTGCATCTTCTTCCGACTTAAATTCCACTTCGGCCAGCATAAGACCGGAGAATTTTCCCTCAAATACGTCAAACTCAATGGTAAGTTCCGGATGTCCGGAAACAGGAAGCAGGTAACGTTTTTTTGTGAGGATGTTTCCATCGGCTTTTTTTAGCAAGTGTTCGTAAGCTTCTTTTGTGAGTGGAAGATTGTATTCCTCACGGCACAGAAGCCCTTTGGATTTGTAGGTGAGATAGAAAGAATCGTCCTGGCGGCGGATGCGGATAACAGGTTCGGTGCAGAGGTAGGCCTGTTCGATCTGATGGAAGGGATAGGAAGCGTATGCGTCCGGAGGGGATGTTACAAGAAATTTGCGTTCAATCTCCATATGATTTGAAACTCCTTTTGAAAAAATTGGTTTTGTTACCCATTATTTAAGTGACAGTTCAGCTGAGCTGTTTTTACTATTTACAGGGGCGTCTTCTTGCCCGCGTGCCGCGGACAAGAAGCTCCGGGCATCCGCCCTATGAAGATTCCGGATAAAAAACGCTTATGAGAACAAGTTCTCAACGCTTTTTTTACCCGAAATCTTCGCACGGCTGAACTGTTACCTATTATAACAGGTTATAAGAAAATTGTAATGTTTTGTTTTGAAAAATGTGGTAGAATAGAAATGAGAAAGCATTTTTTGAAAATGAGGAGGAAATGTGTATGTGGACGAGAGCGGAACTGAAAGACAGGGCAAAGGCATGTCTGCGGAAATATTACTGGGCGGCATTTGCAGTGAGCCTGATTGCATCTCTGGTCAGTGGTTTCGGCGGCGGAAACGGAGGCGGAGTCAGATACAATACCGGAAATTCAGGAGCGGCAGGTAACAGCGGCTATGTGTTTGATATTCCGTCGGGAAATCTGACAGAAAATCTTCCGAATTCTCTGGCCTATTCCGGACTTTGGGAAAACGTATCTGTTGGTGGTTCCACCCCTCATTTGGGACGGCTGTTCTGGGGATTTCTGGCAGGCGCAGTGATTGTTTTACTCATTCTTGCACTGGTGGTCAGTATTTTTGTGGCTCCGGCCATTGAGGTGGGACGGAACCGGTTCTACATGGAAAGCAGGCTGATGGGACAGTCTGCCGGGATTGGCAAAGTCCTGTGGGGATTTGCCCATAATTATCTGAACATTGTGTGGACTATGTTTTTAAGAGGGCTGTTCATTGTGCTCGGTACGATTCTCTGCGTGTTTCCAGGGATTTATCTGAGCTATTGCTACTATATGGTTCCTTTTATTTTGGCGGAGAATCCCGATATGAAGCCCATGGAGGCCATGAGGCTTTCCAAGAGTATGATGGAAGGGCATAAATTTGATACTTTTATCCTGGAACTTTCCTTTTTTGGCTGGCTTCTTCTGGGCGCCTGTTTCTGCGTCGTGGGAACGTTTTTTGTGATGCCCTATTATGATGCCACGTTTGCAGAGCTGTATGCCGTGTTGAGGCAGCCCTTCAGCGGCAGTTTAAATGGCTTCGGATATCCGGATGTGGTTCCCGCCGGAAACAGTGACGGAACCTGGCAGAATAGTTACCAGAGCGAATACCAGGCCGGAAGTTATGGCCAGAGAGCCGGATATGGCGCGGCCGGAAGTTACGGTCAGGGAGCCGGATATGGCGCAGCCGGAACGGAAAGCCAGAGTTTCGGACAAAATGGAGCAGGAGAGAATTACAGTGACGGCCAGGAGGCCCCGGTGAAGGAAGAGCGGGAAAGCGAAGTAAGCCGTTCGGAAGGAGGACCGGGGAGAGGATACTATTTAAACGGAGTTTTTCATCCGTACACGGAAGAGGATAACCAGTAGCGTTACCGTTGTGTTTCAAAAATAAAAAATGCAGTCCCCACAGGTTTCCTGTATGGGGACTGTGTGGAAAATGGAGAGAAAAAATATGGCAAAGGTGTTTGCGTTTGTTGCTGATGGAATGGAAGAAGTGGAGTGCCTTGGTGTCTGTGATGTGCTGATTCGTGCAGGTGTGGAAGTGAAGCTGGTGTCTGTAATGGGAAGGAAAGAGATTACAGGTTCCCATGGGTTCAAGATTACGGCAGATCTCCTGTTTGAAGATATTACGGATGATGCCGATGTGCTGTTCCTTCCGGGAGGACTTCCCGGGACCAATCATCTGCGGGAGCATGGAGAACTGGGGAAGATGCTGCTTGCCCATGCAGCCGGAGAAAAGCGCCTGGCGGCCATCTGTGCAGCCCCCAGTGTTCTGGGTGGGCTTGGGCTCACAGAGGGGCATCGGGCCACCTGTTTTCCTGGTTATGAGCCGCAGATGAAGGGAGCAGACTGTAAAGGAGAAAGAGTGGTTACAGACCGGTTAATTACTACCGGACGTGGTATGGGCTGCGCTCTGGATCTGGGGCTGGAGCTGGTGAGACTTTTGGTTTCAGAGGAGACCGCAAAAGAGTTGAGGAAGAAAATTCAGTACGATGATGTCTGCGCGGCTCCCTGAATGGAGGGACGGAATGAATTTTTTTAAAAGGAGAACCAGGTGCAGAAGGTGTCAGGAGGCATTGGAGGGAGAAAATTTAAAAATTGGCTGCTGTGACCGGTGCGTGGAAGCAGAGTTCAGGGAATTTAAGAAACGGATTCCGAAATCTCTGGCCGGAGGCGTGGTGCTTCTTATCCTTGTTCTGGCAGCGCGGCATTACGCGTGCTCCATCTGGTATACAGGGGAGTATGGCGAGGTGGTGATACCCCTCTGGGCCTGGGTATTAAAGCTTAAACCGGAGAGGTTTGAGTCGATTATGTATCCGTCCCTGTTACGCGGGAGCTTTGTGCTTTTGTATGTTTTCTGTCTTCCCTTCAGTTCTTATGTGGAGTTCGGGTATAAAACATACCGCCATGAGGCGGAGCAACGGCTTTCCGGAGGAGATCCTCTTGTATACAGGCAGGTCATAAGCTCCAGCGGCCAGCGGATGGACGATGTGGGGATATTTATCATCCAGACTCTGGTTGCCCTGGTTTCCGGGCCGTTCTTTCTTATATACAGACTGCACCAATGGCGGCAGATGTCTAAATATCTGAAGAGCCGCTGATACCGGTTTCGGACCGGCTCCCGGCAGTAACTGTTACGTCTGTTTCTATTTTTGTAAAAATAGTACTGGTATTTCTAAAAACAGTATGTTATAATGGTAAACCGAAGTGTAACGCCCGGAGCAGTGGAAGTTACGATATAGCACGGATGTGAAAGGCATGTCCGGTACAGATATATTTAAGGAGGAACCCAAAAAAATGAGTTTACAGGTAGAAAAGTTAGAGAAGAATACGGCGAAGCTTACGATTGAAGTGCCGGCAGAGAAGTTTGATGCCGCTATTAAAAACGCTTATCAGAAGAACAGAAGCAGATTCAACATCCCGGGCTTCAGAAAAGGTAAAGCACCTTTGGAGATGATTAAGAAAATGTATGGTGCGGGCGTATTCTTCGAGGATGCTGCCAACGAGGTGATTGACGCCAGCTATCCGGATGCGGAAAAGGAAAGCGGCCTGGAAATCGTTTCCCGTCCGATCGTGGACGTTGAGCAGATCGAGGAAGGCAGTAACTTTATCTACACAGCAGTTGTGGCTGTTAAGCCGGAAGTTACCCTTGGCGAGTATAAGGGAATTGAGGTTCAGAAAGTAAAGGCTGATGTGACGGAAGAGGACGTTGAGGCTGAAATCAACAGCGTAAGAAATAAAAACTCCCGCCTGATTACGATTGAGGACAGAGCAATCGAAAATGGCGATGTGGTGACCATTGATTTTGACGGTTATGTGGACGGAAAGAGATTCGACGGCGGCAAGGGCGATGATTATCCGCTTACTATCGGTTCTCATACTTTCATTGATACCTTTGAAGACCAGCTGATCGGAAAAAATACCGGAGATGAGTGTGAGGTGAACGTAACGTTCCCGGCGGAATATCATGTAGAAGAGTTAAAGAATAAGCCGGCTCTGTTTAAGGTAAAAATTAAGGAAATTCAGAAGAGAGAGCTTCCGGAGGCAAATGATGAATTTGCGAGTGAGGTATCTGATTTTGATACTCTGGAAGAGTACCGGAAGGATATTCAGGAAAGGCTCTTAAAGGAAAAGCAGAAGGCGGCCGCTACTGAGAATGAGAACCGCGTGGTGGAGAAGGTTGTTGAGAATGCCGCTATGGAAATTCCGGATCAGATGGTCGATGAGGAAGTAAACGGAATGCTCAACGATTATGCCCGCAGACTGGAAAGCCAGGGTATCTCCTTCAAGAAGTACGTGGAAATCACAGGAATGACTGCCGATAAGATCGGTGAGCAGATGAAGCCGCAGGCCCTTAAGAGAATCCGTACCAGACTGGTGCTGGAGGCAGTCGTAAAGGCCGAAAATATTACTGCCAGCGAGGAGGCCGTTGAAGCTCAGTTTGACAAGATGGCAGAGACCTATAAAATGGAGAAAGACCAGATTAAGAACATGTTCGGAGAAGAGCAGTTAAAGATGATGAGAGAGGATCTGGCTGTTCAGGAGGCTGTTGATTTTCTGGTTGCAGAAGCAAAGCTGGTTGACTAATCCGCAGGATCATACAGGAAAGAACAAAAACGGCGGAATACGAAAGAAAAAGAGTGAAAACTGGGGGTTGTTGTGGGAGAACTGCGGCAATCCCCTGTCAAGTGTTGGTTGCTATTCACGGGGCATCCTCTTCTTCGCGCCCCCACGAACGGTAACAAGTGTTATGAAACAGGAGGAAAAGAAATGAGTTTAGTACCTTATGTGCTGGAATCCACCAGCAGAGGCGAACGTTCCTACGACATTTATTCCAGACTTTTAAAGGACAGGATTATTTTCCTTGGAGAAGAAGTCACTGATGTGACGGCAAGCCTGGTCGTGGCGCAGCTTCTGTTTCTGGAATCGGAAGACCCCAGTAAGGATATCAACCTGTATATTAACAGCCCCGGCGGTTCCGTTACGGCCGGCATGGCAATCTATGATACGATGAACTATATTAAGTGCGATGTGTGTACTACCTGTATTGGAATGGCAGCCAGCATGGGCGCATTCCTTCTTTCCGGCGGAACAAAGGGAAAGCGCTTTGCCCTCCCCAATGCGGAGATCATGATTCATCAGCCCTCCGGAGGCGCACAGGGTCAGGCCACAGAAATCCGGATTGTGGCAGAACACATTTTAAGAACCAAGAAGAAACTCAATGAAATTCTGGCCGCCAATACAGGAAAGCCCATTGAAATCATTGAGCAGGATACAGAGCGGGACAATTACATGTCCGCCAGGGAAGCCGTGGAATATGGCCTCATTGACCGTGTGATTACCGGACACTAAAAGATCATCCGGACTATTTGCGGACACGGCCGCGCAGCAGAAAGAGAGTGCTCAAAGAAAGAATTGAGGTGTAAGCATGCCAGTGAGACCCGAGGATAAAATCAGATGTTCCTTCTGCGGAAAAAGCCAGGAGCAGGTCAGAAAAATGATTGCAGGCTCAGGGAATGTATATATCTGTGATGAATGCATCGAGCTGTGCAGTGAGATTTTGGAGGAGGAGCTGGGACCGGAAGAGGATACAGCACCTGATTTTACCGGTATCAATTTACTGAAACCCAGGGAAATCAAGGAATTCCTGGATGAATATGTCATTGGACAGGAGGAAGCCAAGAAGGTTCTGTCTGTGGCAGTTTATAATCATTATAAAAGAATTACATCGAAAAAAGAGTCTGACATTGAGCTCCAGAAAAGTAATATATTAATGTTAGGTCCCACCGGTTCCGGTAAGACCTATCTGGCTCAGACTCTTGCAAAATTGTTGAATGTACCTTTTGCCATTGCGGACGCTACCACTCTTACGGAAGCCGGATATGTGGGCGAGGATGTGGAGAATATTCTGCTGAAGCTCATTCAGGCTGCCGATAACGATGTGAGCCGCGCCGAATACGGCATTGTCTACATTGACGAAATTGACAAGATTACAAAGAAATCAGAAAATGTATCTATCACCAGAGACGTATCCGGCGAGGGTGTTCAGCAGGCGCTCCTCAAGATCCTGGAAGGTACCATCGCCAGTGTTCCGCCCCAGGGCGGAAGGAAGCATCCCCAGCAGGAGCTGATTCAGATCGACACCACCAATATTCTCTTTATATGCGGCGGAGCCTTCGACGGTCTGGAAAAGATTGTGGAGTCCAGAATGGAGGCAGGGTCCATCGGCTTCGGCGCCAAGATTGTGGATAAAAACCATTCGGATCTGACGGTTCTGTTAAAGCAGGTGATGCCCCAGGATCTGACGAAATTTGGTCTGATTCCGGAGTTTGTCGGACGTGTTCCGGTGATGGTTTCTCTGGAACTTCTGGATGAATCGGCTCTGGTAAAGATTCTTACGGAGCCTAAGAACGCCATTACAAAACAGTACCAGAAGCTGTTTGAACTGGATGATGTGAAGCTGGAGTTTACTCCGGATGCCGTTCATTCCATTGCCCATATGGCAGTGGAGAGAAAGACAGGGGCCAGAGGCTTAAGGGCCATTATGGAGTCAGTCATGATGGATATGATGTACGAGATCCCATCGGATTCCAGTGTGGGAATCTGTACCGTGACCAGGGAAGCAGTGGAAGGAAAAGAAAAGCCGGAAATTGTTTACAGGGACGTGACGGTTCCAAGAAAAGCCCTGGCCGGAAGGGCAAAGAAAGATAGTAAGGGCGAGATCGCCTGAGGAACGCGGGCTGCTGCAAAGCGAATGGTTTTACAGCAGCTCGTTTTATACAGCACAGAGGAGAAGATTCATGGAAGAAAAGATTATAACGCTTCCTGCCATTGCACTCAGAGGTCTGACTGTTCTTCCGGAGATGATTCAGCATTTTGATATCAGCAGGGAGAAATCCGTCAGTGCTGTGGAGTATGCAATGGTTGGGGAGCAGAATGTATTTCTGGTAACCCAGAGGAGTCCGGAGACGGAGGAGCCGGCGGCAGAGGCTCTTTATCAGATCGGCACCATTGCCAGAATAAAACAGCTTGTGAAAATGCCGGGGGGCGTTATCCGCGTTATGGTGGAGGGCTTAAAACGGGCAGAGCTTGTAACCCTCATGGAGGACGGGCCTCATTTGCTGGCGGAGATTGAAGAAGCGCCCATGAAGGAGGAGCCTTTAAGCGACACGGTGAAGGAAGCCATGGCCCGGATTGTGAAGGACAAGCTGGAGGAATTCGGAAACCTGAACCCAAAGACGGTCAAGGATTTCATGGGCGGCCTGATGGCCATTACAGATCTGAATGATCTTCTGGTACAGACAGCGGGGCAGTTTCCCTGGGATTACACTGTGAAGCAGGAGCTTTTGGAGTGCGAATATGTGAGTCACCTCTATGACCGGGTGGTTTATTACCTGATGAGGGAAATTGAGATCCTTAAGATCAAGAAGGATTACCAGAGTAAAGTAAGGGCGGGGATCGACAAAAACCAGAGAGATTATGTTCTGAGGGAAGAGCTTAAGGTGATACAGGGAGAGCTGGGAGAAGAATATTCCGGCTCTGATGCTGACAGGTATTTAGAGCAGCTGGAAAAGCTGAATGCTGATAAAGAGACCAAAGAAAAAATAAAAAAAGAAATCATGCGCTTTAAGGCCATGCCTGGCGGCAGTCAGGAGGCCAATGTACTGCGTACCTATATTGAGACTGTATTGGAGCTGCCATGGAAAAAGACATCCAGGGATAATCAGGATATCGGCCACGCGAAGGCTGTGCTTGAAGAGGACCATTATGGCCTTGAGAAAGTAAAGGAACGGGTTCTGGAATACCTGGCAGTGCGGATTCTTACGAAAAAAGGCACAAGTCCCATTCTCTGTCTGGTTGGTCCGCCGGGAACAGGGAAAACATCCATTGCCCGCTCCGTGGCGAGGGCTTTAAATAAAAAGTATGTCCGCATCAGCCTGGGCGGTGTCCGCGACGAGGCGGAGATTCGCGGCCACAGAAAAACTTATGTGGGCTCTATGCCGGGCCGGATTGCGGAGGCCATGCGGCAGGCAGGAGTTTCCAACCCGTTAATGCTTCTGGACGAGATCGACAAGGTGTCCAGTGATTATAAGGGAGATGTGTCTTCTGCGCTTTTGGAGGTGCTTGACGGAGAACAGAATGTGAAGTTCCGTGATCACTATGTGGAGATTCCGCTGGATCTGTCGGGCGTGCTGTTCATTGCCACAGCAAATACCACGCAGACGATTCCCGGTCCCCTTCTGGACCGTATGGAGGTCATTGAGGTTTCCAGCTATACGGAGAATGAAAAATTCCATATTGCGAAAAACTATCTTGTGGCAAAGCAGCTGGAAAGAAACGGGCTGGATAAAGAGAAACTGGTGATCAGTGACCGTGCTCTGGAAAAGATCATTCATAATTATACCAGAGAGGCCGGCGTGAGAAATTTAGAGAGGCGGATCGGTGAAATCTGCCGCAAAGCGGCCAGGGAGTTTCTGGAAAAGGAGAAGACTTCTATCCGCGTGACAGAAAACAGCCTGGAAAAGTATCTGGGAAAGGAAAAAATCACCTTTGAGGATGCCAATGAGGAGGATGAAGTGGGGATTGTCCGCGGCCTGGCCTGGACCAGCGTGGGCGGCGATACCTTACAGATTGAGGTCAATGTGATGCCGGGAACCGGAAAGCTTCAGATGACGGGACAGATGGGGGATGTGATGAAGGAATCGGCCCAGATTGCTCTGACTTATGTGCGTTCTGTCAGCGAGGCCAATGAAATCGAAAAGGATTATTTTGAGACCCATGACATCCACCTTCATATTCCGGAGGGGGCTGTGCCGAAGGATGGCCCTTCCGCCGGAATCACCATGGCAACAGCCATGCTGTCGGCGGTGACCGGAAGGAAGGTGCTGGCAAGCGTTGCCATGACCGGTGAGCTGACGCTCCGCGGCCGGGTGCTTCCCATCGGAGGGCTGAAGGAAAAGACTCTGGCGGCGAAGATGGCCCATATGAAAAAGGTACTGATTCCAGTGAAGAACAGGCCGGATGTGGATGAACTCTCGAAAGAGATCACCAGGGGACTGGAAATTGTCTATGTAAAGACCATGGATGATGTGGTCCGGGAGGCTTTTGTAAATGGAGGAAATACATGATTATTAAACAGGTGGAGCTGGAAACGGTCTGCGGTGTGACCAGTAAACTTCCGGATAACGTACTGCCGGAATTTGCATTTGCCGGAAAGTCAAATGTGGGGAAGTCATCCTTAATCAATGCGCTGATGAACCGGAAGTCGCTGGCAAGAACTTCGGGCCAGCCGGGAAAGACCCAGACAATCAATTTCTATAATGTCAATCACAGCCTCTACTATGTGGATCTTCCTGGGTATGGCTATGCAAAGGTGTCCCAGTCAGAAAAGGAAAAGTGGGGAAAAATGATTGAGAATTATCTCCACGGCTCAAAGATGTTAAAATGTGTTTTCCTTCTGGTGGATATCCGCCATGAGCCATCGGGAAATGATAAAACCATGTATGACTGGGTGGTTTACAATGGATTCCGCCCGGTGATTATTGCCACCAAGCTGGATAAAATAAACCGCAGTCAGATTGCAAAGCAGGTGAAGCTCATACGTACCGGGCTGGGGATGGAAAAAGAGGATGTAATTATTCCATTCTCCGCAACCACGAAGCAGGGACGGGAGGAGATCTGGGACCTGATTGAAGGGATGGCGGCGGAAAGGTGCTGAGCGGGGGGGTTATTATTTATGGGGGCGTCTTCTTGGCCGTCTTAAGACGGCCAAGAAGCATCGGGCGTTCGCCCGATGCAGAAAACCGGATAAAACCAGACTTACAAGCAGGCTTGATGTCTGTTTTGTCCGGTTTTCCCGGTCCTGTAAACTATAATGTTCCTATTCATGGGGGCGTCTTCTTGTCCGTCTTAAGACGGCCAAGAAGCATCGGGCGTTCGCCCGATGCAGAAAACCGGATAAAACCAGACTTACAAGCAAGCTTGACGTCTGGTTTTGTCCGGTTTTCTGCGCCCTGCGAACTGTAACCTGGAATTCTTAAATTTTCTGACAGTTTTATGAAGGTCGTTGCGGATTCTCTTGCTTTTTGATATGGTTAATTTACAGAGATGTGTTGACATTTTTCCTTTGTGCTATCGGAAAAGCAGATTGGTGAAATGTATGGCTCTTTAAAGTGAGTGGTACCAGTGTCTTACAAATGAAGGCTTGGGAAGGAGGAACTTTATGAAGCAGGGGAGGAGATTTGCAGGAGTTTTACTGGCTGTATGTATGATGGCGGCTGTGACTGGCGGCTGTGGAGCAAAGGATGAGGTATCTGCCGTAATCGCAGACGGCAAATCCTCGGAAACTATGGCAGCCGCGGCAGGAGCTGACGGTGCGGGGAGCGAAGGAGGAAGACCGGGTGCGGAGACTTATTTCCACACAGAAGCCGCGGCAGTGCCTGACAGTATGGGGAGCGAAGGAGGAAGAACGGGTGCAGAAGTCTTTTCTTACGCGGAGGCGGAGGCGGCTGACAGAAGCCCCGGTGAAAATGCTGCCTGTCTGCCAACGGTACGCCAGGAAACCCAGCCTCAGTCCGGAACGCTGACTGCCGGAGAGTGGAAGGACAACGCTGATTTTGATTATTTTAAGGATGTGCTGAATCACAACGACTGGTATTCTTATATGGAGACCTGGAAGCTGTTTCCCACAAGCCGTTATGCGGTTCAGGTGACAAATGAAAACCAGGAGGCGGCAAAAAACCAGAGAGTGGATCTTATTGACGGGCAGAGGATCATTGGTTCGGCGGTTACGGATTCCGAGGGAATGGCCTATGTGTACTACAATCTGGACCATGGAAATCGGGAAGCTGACAGGATTCGGGTTGGAACTGAGGAGTATGTGATTGAAGAAAAGGATAAAAATGGAACGCTCCATCTGGTGCTGGATTCTTATAAGGAGCCGGAAGAAAAGACGCTGGATTTACTTTTCATGGTGGACACCACCGGTTCCATGTCTGATGAGCTTGAATTTTTGAAGCTGGAGCTTCAGGATGTGATTCGCCGGGTGACAGAGGAATATGAGGGAATCCGTATCCGCCTTTCCGTGAATTTTTACCGGGACAGGGAGGATGCCTATGTGGTCCGGGATTTTCCGTTTACTGAGGATATTGATGAGGCGCTGTCAAAGTTAAGGGTACAGTACAGTGACGGCGGGGGCGATTATCCGGAGGCTGTGGACGAGGCCTTTGAAAACGCTGTGAAGGGACATGAATGGAGCGAGGATTCCGTGAAGCTTTTGTTCTTTGTTCTGGACGCTCCGCCCCACAGCGACCGGAAGGGAACCGTGGATTTGATGGGGAGTACCCTGGATGCGGCGGCGAAATCGGGAATCCGCATACTTCCGGTGGCTTCCAGCGGAGTAGATACGGAGACGGAATATCTGCTGCGAACCATGGCGGCTGTGTCTGGCGGAACCTATATTTTCCTGACAGACGACAGCGGCGTTGGTAATTCCCATTTAGAGCCTACGATCGGCGATTATGAGGTGGAATATTTAAATGATCTCATGGTTCGCCTGATTACCTGGTATTGCAAATAGAAGAACGAGCCCTCCGGGGAGCGAAAAAGGAGTGATGCTTCATAAGTGAGGCGGCGCTCCTTTAAAAAATCTTTATGATATCCGGTCCAAAGAAGACACCCTAAAGCAACCGTTCAGGGGCTGTCTGAAGGGTCACTTCCCGGAATCCGGCGGGTTCTTCTTGTTTACAGAACCGGCGGCCTGCCGGATTTTTGCTTTTGAGTATTCCTTTACCACGGCCTGACCGATTGTAATGACAGCCACAGGGAGAGTGATCAGGAGAAAAAGTTTTATTTTGAAAAAGCGGATTTTTCTTTTTGCGCGCTTCAGAGTTTTTGCGAGGTTCGTTTTCTGCTTCATAGGTTTTCCTCTATCCCTTCATTAAAGTTTTCATCACATAAGAGTAAATTTCCTGGCTGCATTCTTTCCAGTGGCCGCACATGATTTCTGCCTGTTCCTTATCGGGAACGGATACATCCAGATTGATTAAAACAGCTTTTCCCTCCCGCACTTCACAGTGGACCACATAGTCCTGATTTGTGGATTTGTAAAAGTCGGAGATGATTCCCACTTCACTGCGGAGCCGGAATTTATTTTCCTTCAAATAGGCATCAATGTCTTCTACGATTGCGGAGGAGATGTTGTTTCCAAAAAAGGAAAGGGTGTCTTCGCCTTCCTTTGTGATCTCATAGCGGGAGGAATTGTGGATGGATTCCACTTTTATAAGCCCGGCTTCCTTAAGCTCATTTAAGGCCTGCTGAAGGGTAAAATAGGTGGTATATTCATGTTCCAGAAAAAAATCTGTAAGCTGGGAATTGGTTAAAGGAAAATTCACATGCTCCAGCATGTACAGAATCATAAGCTTGTATAAGGTAATGGGATCCGATAGCATAAATACCTCTCCTTTGGAATCGTATAAAAGCTGTATTTCTATTTTGGTAACAGTTCAGCCTTGCATCTTCTTGCCCGCGTACCGCGGACAAGAAGCGCCGGGCGTCCGCCCTATGAAGATTCAGAGTGAAAAATGCTTATGAAAACAAGTTTTCAATGCTTTTTTCGCTCTAAATCTTCGCATGACTGAACTGTTACCTATTTTACAGGTTTCCTCGGGGGGATTCAAGCCTTTTTTATGCTTTCGAGAGAATTTAGTCGAAAATTGTAGTGAATTTAGCAAAAAAATGTGATATGATAGTACCACTACGAGAACTTAGGGTGATTACTTATGAGAGAACGGATTAACCGTCTGGCGAAGGGCATTGTGGACGCTGAGTGTCCCAGGCTGTTTCTTTCTCCTGTCCAGGTGGAGGAAACCCTTGGAAATAATACCATATACAAAAGAGAGCTTTACTTATCCAGCGAAAATAACTTATATATCAAGGGTCTGGCTTATTCCAGCCATTCCCGGGTACGGATTTTAAATCATGCCTTCGGGGGACTCAGAAATCATATTGCCTATGAGATTGATACTTCCTGGTGTGAGAATGGGGACACCATCAAAGGAACCATTAACCTTGTAACCAACAGCGGGGAATTGGAGGTTCCTTTTCTTTTTCATGTGGAGATGATGGCCTCCATCCGTATTATGACAACCCTGTATACGATAGAGGATTTTGTGGAGCTGGCCAGGAAGGATATGGATCTGGCGCTCAGGCTCATGGAATACCGGGACTTTACAGACGCTCCGTTTTTGCAGGATATGCATGTGCGGGCCGTTTATGAGGGGCTTAAGGGCCATGGAAACAGGCAGAACGCCCTGGAGGAATTTTTTCTGGCTCTTGGGGTAAAGGAGCCCATTGAACTGACCCTTTCCACCGCGAAAAAGAATTATGAAAACCCCATGGATATCATAAGTGACAAGGTGGTGCTGACAAAAAACACCTGGGGTTATATTTATATAGAGGTAAGAGCCGACGGCGACTTTATTGAGCTTTCCAAGAAGGTGATTACGCAGGGAGATTTTGAGGACGGCCGTTTTGAGCTGCGGTTTAAAATCCATCCGGAGCGGATGCACCAGGGAAAGAACCTGGGAGCCATCCGCCTTCAGACAGTCCATGGAGATACGGTAATCCGGGTGGAGGCTATGGGCGATACCACAGTGGACATCACCGGCAGGGAGCATGAGATCAGCAAGGCCGGAATCTGCCGGTATCTGAAGCTGCGTGAGGATTATGAGAGCGGTGCCTATGAGAAAGCGCTGATGGTCAATAAAATACAGAAGGAACTGGATGCCATTCGCGGGGCCAGCGGAAATTCCCTGGTCTTAACTCTTTTGCAGGCGGAGACCTATCTGGAGGCAGGACGGGCGGACCAGGCGGCCTTATGTCTGGATGACTGCCTTGAGCGGGTGGTTTCAGACCGGGAGCGGATGGGAACCCTGTACTGCTTCTATCAATATCTGCAGTACCGTACCAACCCGAATCCGGAAAAGAAGGATGCCGTTTTGCGGCTCTTAAGAAAGAAGCTGGATAATAAAAAGGGACGTTTTTATCTGCAGATGCTTTTATTAAAGCTGGAGCCTGAGCTTTGGGACGAGGCGGAGCCTCTTTATGAGAGCTTTCGAATCCAGTATAAGAACGGCTGTCACAGTCCGTTTCTTTATATTTCGGCATGCAGGCTTCTGGAAAACCATCCGGAGCTTTTAAAGTCCATGGATACCTTTGAGATTCATGTACTTTATTATGGGGCAAACCACGGGCTGATCGGAGAAGTCCTGGCAGAGAAGGCGGCTCTTCTGGCATCCGGGGCGAAATTCTTTCACAGGCTTTATTACCGGGCTTTGACAGCGCTTTATGAGAAATTTCCCGGAAAGGACATGCTGACGGCCATATGCTGCCTGCTGATTAAGGGAAATGTACGGAGTGAAAGCAGCTTTTTGTGGTATGAGAAGGGGATTGAAGAAGAAATCAGCCTTACAAGGCTTTATGAGTATTATCTGTATTCTCTTCCGGGAAATTATGAGAATATGCTGCCAAAGCAGGTACTTTTATATTTTTCTTATGAGCACAGCCATTTAGACCGCCACAGCCGTTCTGTTCTATATCAGAACGTGCTGGAACACCTGGACCCGGAGGATAAGCTTTATAAAGCATATGAAAGGAACATGGAACAGTTCGCCATGGAGCAGCTTTTCAAGTCCAGGATCAACAGCCGCCTTGCTGTGATTTACAAACATATGATTTACCGTGATATCATTGACAGCCAGGTGGCCAGAGTATTGCCGGCTATTTTAAAGTCCAACCGTATTGTCTGTGAGGATACGGCGATGAAATATGTGGTGGTGTCCAACAGCCTTCTGGTGGGAGAGGATGCCTATCCTCTGGATGACGGCGTGGCCTATGTGCCGCTGTTTTTTGATGAATGTATTATTATGTTCCAGGATGTGTATGGAAACAGGTATATGGATGTTTCCTACACAAAGGAACCTGTTTTAGAAGAAAAAGAGCTGGAGGAGAAATGCTTTGAGATGGCTCCGGATCATCCGATGCTTAAGATGCGGGCCTGTCTTTCAATTATGGAGCAGGAAGACATGGATGAGGAGCAGGTAATGGTCCTTCAGAAGGCTCTGGACGGGCTTCCGGTTAAGCCTCTGTACCAGCAGAAGATGCTCACAAGAATTATTTCTTTTTATAAGAAGCAGGTGGCAAATGAAGAGGAGGCCATGTCCGAGGAGGGCGGAGCTTATCTTTTGAGACTGGATAAGAAAAGTCTTACCAGAAGTGAGCGGGTGGGGATCTGTGAAACCCTGATTTCACAGAACTATTTTGTGGAAGCTTTTGAGATGATTAAGGAATTCGGTGAGGATGAAATCCGCATTAAGAGGCTTTTGAAGCTTTGCAGTAAAATGATTCTTCAGAAGCTTTTTGCCGAAGATGCTCTGCTTCTTCATCTGTCTTACCGGGTGTTTGCGGCGGGGCAGGGAGACGGAGTGATTCTGGATTATCTCTGTGAGCATTATAACGGGGCCAATGATCAGATGTACCGGATTCTGGTACAGGCCATCCGGGAGCATGTGGAAACCTATGACATGGAGGAACGGCTTCTGGCCCAGCTTATGTTTACAGGAAGTGACAAGCATCTGGATAAGGTTTTTGATTTTTATGCCAGCCGTAAAAAGACCAGTGACTCCATTGTGAAGGCATATTTTACTTTAAAGTGTGTGGGGTATTTTTTAAGAGATATGATTCCCGGAGACCGGGTGTTTGCTTATCTGGAGGGGGCTGTTAATCAGAGTTCGGAGATGCGGAAAATACCGGAAATCTATCTGCTGGCTCTCACCAGGTTTTATTCTGGTCTGCCATCTTTAACGGAAGAGCAGAAGGCCCTCTGCAGCCGGTGCATGGAGATTCTTACGGGGCAGGGGATGCTGTTTGCCTACTTTAAAAAGCTGGCGCCCTATGTGGACATTCCGGGAGATGTACTGGACAAGGAGATCATCGAGTACCATGGAACCGCGGGCACAAGGCCTGTCCTTATGATACGGATTTTGCCGGATGAGGAGGAGTTCCATGAGGAAGAGATGCGGATGGTTTATAAGGGGATCTATATACGCCAGAAGGTGCTGTTTGAAGGCGAAATTATGGAATATGAGATCTATGAGGATGAGGACGGCAGCCGTGTGAAAAAGGCATCCGGTGAAATTGCCTGTACGGAGGTACCTGCCGGCGATAAAGGAAACCGCTTTTCTTCCCTGAATTCCATGAGCCTGTATCTTGGGGTGAAGGATGATGTTAAGCTGAGGGAAACCATGACAAAATATGTGACAGATAACCTTGCAGTGGAAAAATTGTTCCCGCTTATGTAGGGAAAGGCAGCAGTCAGGGGGGAGCTGAACTGTTACAGGGAAAGGGAAACGCGATGGATAAACTGATTATCGGAATAGATCTTTGTGATACCTATACCCAGGCGGCGGTCCTTGGCCGTGAGGAGGCCTGGGTCCTTCCCACGGTCATCTGCAGGAAAAAGACTGTGGAGGAATGGTGTGTCGGAGAAGATGCATATAAATATACGCTGGTGGGCGAGGGAGTCATGGTGGACAAGCTTTTGAGCCTGGCCATAAAGGACGGAACCGCCACTATCGGGCCGGTAAAATATGAGGGACAGGAACTGCTTAAAAAGTTTCTGGAAAAGGTTCTGGATCTGGTGAAGGCAGAGTATCCGGAGGCTTTTGTGTCTCAGCTTGTTATTTCATTAAAAAATATGGAAATGAAGTTAATGGATTCTCTCATGGGATGTGCGGAGTATCTTGGAATTCCCGGGGAAAATGTCCACATTGCCAGTCATACGGAATGCTTTGTTTACTATGTGTTAAGCCAGAGAAGGGATGTCTGGGGCGGGCAGGTGGGAATGTTTGCCCTGTCTGACGAGGATCTCAGATATTATGAGCTTAAGGTGTCCAGAGGGCCGAGGCAGATGACTGCCTGGGCTGAGTATGAGGATCTGGAAGAGGGCTTTAACCTGAATGTGCTGGATACCAGTTCCGGGGCCAGGATGGCGGACAAGATCCTCTGTGCCTGCGGGGAGAGATTTCTCCAGAAAAAGCTGTTTTCTTCCATTTTCCTTACGGGGAAAGGATTTGTAAAGACTGACTGGGCACCTGATTTTATGAAGCAGGTCTGCAACCGGAGACGGGTGTTCGTGGAGCCATCCCTGTTTGCCAGGGGGGCGGCTTTAAAGGCTGATGATTATCTCCATGAACAGACCTCCTATCCGTTCGTATGCCTGTGTGAGGGGAAGCTTCGGTCTACCGTGACCATGGAGGTCATGAAGCGGGATGCAAAGGTCCAGATTGCTCTGGCATCCGCAGGGGAGAGCTGGTATGAGGCCAGAAGCGTGCTGGAGGTGATTCTGGATAATCAGGATTACGTTGAGCTTGTTATTACCCCCCACCAGGACAGCAAGCAGAAGCGGACGGTGAAAATTCCGCTGGAGAATTTCCCGAAGCGGCCCAACAAGACTACAAGGATCCGTATTGCCGCAGGCTTTCTGGATGAGAAAACCATGGCGTTAAAAATCGTGGACCGGGGGTTTGGAGAGCTGTTTCCCAAAACGGATGCCGAAATCCGTCAGGAGGTGAGGATATGAGTCTGATTCTTTGCAGACAGGAGCCGGTTACATCACCGTTTTTTATTGAAGAGCTGGGAATCCATATCCACTCCTCACAGGAGCTTTGCTATGTAATATACCATCATCCTCTTCTGGTGATGGAGGATTTTGTGGATGAGAGTCTGGTGGCATTTCTGCAAAGTGAACTGCGGATGCCCTTTCTTGCGGAGCGGATTACCAAATGGACGGAAAGCCGGGGGGCTTCGGACGAGCTTTTATTTTTAATCCTCCAGGACTGTGCCTATTATTCTCAACAGGAACAGACAAGATACCGGCAGGAGGTATCGAATTTGAGAAAACTTTCGGCGGAGGAGTACAGAAAGCGGAGAGCCGATTATTTTTATGCACTGGGGCTTTACGGAAAAGCCGTGGCCATGTATGAGAAGATTCTGGAGTCCGCCAGAGAGAAAAATTATCCGGCTGAGTTTAAGGGAAAAATCTGGAACAATATTGCGGCCTGTTATGCCAAGCTGTTCTGCTACCAGAAAGCCATGCATGCCTATGACTGCGCGTGGAATGAAAAGCCGGAGAAGGAATATTTAAAGCGGATGTATTTCCTGTCACAGATGGAGCCGGAGCTTACCATGAAAGACCATTACCGTGAGCTTCTTAAGGAGGAAGACAAAAGTCTCTGGGATCAGGAAGCCGCAGATGCCCTTACAGCGGCAAAGGAAGCTGATTCTGTCAGAAAGGTATCGTGTATGTTTGACAAGGACCCCGTTAAACGGATTTCCGGAGCCGGAGAGTTATTAAACCGCTGGAAGCTGGAGTACCGGAGGATGATCTAGGGGGCAGTTTTATGTCTGCACCCCCTTGACAACCGGCTTTCTTTCCACTATTATTAAATACAATATAAAAAAGGCTGAGAAAAAGAGGAGTACGTCCCTTATACCAACAGAGAGAACTGCCCGGAGGCTGAAAGGCAGTTTGGGAGCATATCGGGCGGAAGGTAGCTTTGGAGCCGGAGCGGTGAAGGAAAAAAGTAACTGCTCCCGGATGGAGTCCGTTAAAAGCCATGGAGATTGCTGCCGGAAAATCAGGCAGTGAATAAAGGTGGTAACGCGGAATTTCGCCCTTTGCAGTAGTATGCAGAGGGCGTTTTTGATGCTTCATCATTTCCTGCATTTTTGCCCGGGAAGGATGGAGACGGAATCCCAAAGGAAAGGAGAGAGTATATGATACGATTAAGGCCCTATAAGCCGTCGGATGCATGGAGTCTTCTGGAATGGTGGAAAGACGCTGATGAGAAAGCATTTATTAAGTGGAGCTGCAATAAGTTTGAATACCCCCTTTCCATTGAACAGCTGGACGGATATTTCAGTCTGTGGTGTCTCAGGGAGGATAGCGGATGGCTTATGACAGCTCTGGACGAAAGAGGAAAGCCGGTGGGACACTTTCTGATGCGTCTTGCCGATTATGAAACAGAGACGATCCGGATGGGATTCATCGTGGTGGATCCCAAAACCAGGGGAAGGGGATGCGGAAAAGAGATGATGAAGCAGGCTCTCTGGTATGCGTTCCGGATCCTGGGAATGAAAAAGGTGACTCTGGGCGTTTTTAAAAATAATCCTCAGGCAAAGGCCTGCTATGAGGCCGTAGGATTTAAGGAAACTGCCTTTGTTGCGGAATACGTCAATTACGATGGAGTCGTCTATGACGGATATGAAATGGAAGCAGTGGACCATGGATAGCTATCAGCCGGGCAATGAGTACCGGATCGTAAGAAAACAAAAAGGAGAGAATGATTATGAAAGAACTGGAGAAGACCTACAATCCGGCGGATATTGAGGAACGCCTGTACCAGAAATGGCTGGATAATAAGTATTTTCACGCCGATGCAAAGAGAGGAAAGAGAGAAGGCAAAAAGCCCTTTACCATTGTTATGCCGCCGCCTAACATCACCGGGCAGCTTCACATGGGACATGCCCTGGACAATACCATGCAGGATATCCTGATTCGTTATAAAAGAATGCAGGGATATGAGGCCTTATGGCAGCCCGGAACAGACCATGCGGCCATTGCCACGGAAGTTAAGGTCATCGACAAGCTGAAAAAAGAAGGAATTGAAAAGAGTGATCTGGGCCGTGAGGGTTTCTTAAAGGAGGCCTGGAAGTGGAAGGAGGAGTATGGCACAAGAATTATCAACCAGCTTCATAAGATGGGCTCCTCCGCCGACTGGGACCGGGAGCGCTTTACCATGGATGAGGGCTGTTCCGATGCCGTTCTGGAAGTATTTACAAGGCTGTATGAAAAAGGATACATTTATAAGGGATCCAGAATCATTAACTGGTGTCCCGTGTGCCGGACTTCTATTTCCGATGCGGAGGTACTGCATGAGGAGCAGGACGGCTTCTTCTGGCATATCAACTACCCCATCGTGGGAGAAGAGGGCCGCTTTGTGGAGATTGCCACCACAAGACCGGAAACACTTCTGGGTGATACGGCTGTTGCTGTAAATCCGGAGGATGAGCGGTATAAAGACCTGATTGGAAAGATGCTTAAACTTCCTCTCACAGACCGGGAGATTCCGGTGGTTGCCGATGAATATGTGGATAAGGAATTTGGAACCGGATGCGTAAAGATTACCCCGGCCCATGACCCCAATGACTTTGAGGTTGGAAAACGCCATGGCCTGAAAGAAATCTGTATCATGAACGATGACGCTACCATAAATGTACCGGGCAAATATTTCGGAATGGACCGCTATGAGGCCAGAAAGGCAATGGTGGAGGATTTGAAGGCCCAGGGCCTTCTGGTAAAGGTGGTTCCCCATTCCCATAATGTCGGTATCCATGACCGCTGCAAAACCACCGTGGAGCCCATGGTAAAGCCCCAGTGGTTTGTAAAGATGGACGAAATGGCAAAGCCGGCCATCGAGGCTTTAAAGAGCGGAAAGCTTAAATTTGTTCCCGAGAGCTTTGGTAAAACCTATCTCCACTGGCTGGAGGGAATCCGCGACTGGTGTATCTCCAGACAGCTCTGGTGGGGCCACAGAATTCCGGCTTACTACTGTGAGGAGTGCGGTGAGATGACTGTTTCCAGGAGAATGCCAAAAAAATGTCCCAGATGCGGCTGTACCCATTTAAAACAGGATGAGGACACCCTGGATACCTGGTTCTCCTCTGCTTTATGGCCCTTCTCAACCCTTGGATGGCCGGAAAAAACGGAAGAGTTAGAGTATTTCTATCCCACCGATGTGCTGGTGACCGGATATGATATTATCTTTTTCTGGGTAATCCGAATGGTATTTTCCGGTATTGAGCAGACAGGAGACTGTCCGTTCCATACGGTGCTGATTCACGGACTGGTTCGCGACTCCCAGGGACGGAAGATGAGCAAGTCTTTAGGAAACGGTATTGATCCGCTGGAGGTTATTGAGAAATACGGTGCAGACGCCCTCCGCATGACCTTAATGACAGGGAATGCGCCGGGAAATGACATGCGGTTTTACTGGGAGAGAGTGGAGGCCAGCCGGAACTTTGCCAACAAGGTATGGAATGCCAGCCGGTTTATTATGATGAACATGGAAAAGGCTCCGGTTCATGATGTGGACCTTTCCGATCTTACCATGGCAGATAAGTGGATTCTTTCCAAGGTCAATGACCTGGCGAAGGAAGTTACAGAAAACATGGATAAATATGAGCTGGGAATCGCACTTCAAAAGGTATATGATTTTATCTGGGAGGAATTCTGCGACTGGTATATCGAGATGGTGAAGCCCCGTCTCTGGAATGATGAGGACACCACCAGGGCGGCTGCTCTCTGGACCTTAAAGAATGTACTGATTAACTCCCTGAAGCTGCTTCATCCCTTCATGCCTTTTATCTCTGAGGAGATTTTCTGCAACCTTCAGGAGGAGGAGCCGTCCATCATGATCTCCAGCTGGCCCGAATACAGGGCGGAATGGGATTTTGCAAAGGAAGAGCATGCCGTTGAAACCATTAAGGAAGCTGTTCGTGCCATCCGGAATGTGCGTTCTTCCATGAATGTTCCGCCCAGCAAGAAAGCGAAGGTGTTTGTCGTTTCTGAAAACAAGGAGCTTTGCAGTATTTTTGACCACAGCAGGGTGTTTTTTGCAACCCTCGGCTCTGCAAGCGAGGTGATAATTCAGAGGGACAGGACAGGAATCGGCGAGGACGCAGTTTCCGCCGTTATCCCCAATGCGGCCATTTACATGCCCTTTGCAGAACTGGTGGATATTGAGAAGGAGACAGAGCGCCTAAAGAAAGAGGAAGAGCGCCTGACAAAGGAGCTGGCCCGCGTAAACGGAATGCTAAACAATGAGAGGTTTGTAAATAAAGCGCCTCAGGCAAAGATTGATGAGGAGAAGGCAAAGCTTTTAAAGTATACGCAGATGATGGAGCAGGTGAGGGAACGGTTGGGACAGATTGGAAAGTAACATGGAGAAATATAATGTGCTGGATCTCTTTTGCGGATGCGGGGGGATGTCGTGGGGACTGGCAAAAAAAGGATTTAACATTGTGGCCGGTATTGATATATGGGATATTGCTTTAAAAACATATCAACATAATCACAAAGACGCAAAAGCAGTAAATTTAGATATCACCAATGCCGACCCGATAGAAGTGCTTAAAAGCATAGACGTCGATCCCCAAAGTATAGATGTTATTATTGGCGGCCCTCCGTGTCAGGGATTTTCAAAAAACATCCCTGTTTCCTGGAGATTTTTAGATGATCCAAGAAATCAACTGTACAAAGCTTATCTGAGATTTGTAAAGGAGGTAGATCCGGACGTTGTAATAATAGAAAACGTTGCTGAAATCTATAATGCATTTAATGGTATTGTAAGAGATGAGATTATTCATGCGCTTAAAGAATGGGGATATAATGTTAAAGTAAAAATTATTAATATGTCACATTATGGAATCCCTCAAAAACGGCGCAGGTGTTTTTTCTTTGGGTCAAAAAAAGGAATTCCTTCGTTTCCAAAAGAAAGTGAAAAGATTCTTGCAGGATGGGACGCTATTTCTGATTTACCAATCGTGAATCAGGGTGAGGGTTATGATGGAATGCCATATAGTAATGATGCATTGAACGAGTATCAGCGCCATATGAGAATAAATTCCACTTCATTATATAATCATATTGCTTATATAATGAGGCCTGTACAGACCGCGAGAATTGCGTCCATCGGGCCAGGACAGGGACTGAAAGATATGCCTGAGGAACTTCAGGTTAATAGTGGTTATTCCGGAGCTTATGGAAGACTTGACTATACATCGGCAGCACCGACCATCACAAGATGGGTGTTTCATATTGGTTCAGGCCGCTTTGCACACCCCCGGGAGGTCCGGGGGTTAACAATGCGAGAGGCCGCCCGCATCCAGTCTTTTTCCGATGATTTTCATTTCCTGGGCAGCCGGAATGACCAGGCAGGTCAGATCGGCAATGCAGTTCCTCCATATTTTATGGAAAAATTAGCGGATAATATCATTGATGCTCTTCAAGGTAAGGAAGAAGAGTATCAACAACTTGAGCTTTTTTCAGGCGCACAGGATTGATTTCTAATTTTTGGATGTTTGCAGGAAGTTTGAAGCGTTCAAAAAATTGCTTTTGGTTAGGATACCATCTGTAAACACACATCTGGCCTTCCCTGTGAATCCCCTGAAGGCCGGTTTTCGTATTATCTGTCCATTTCCAGGTGATTTCATCCTGCTGATACAACCTGATATTTTCTTCAAAGAAAGCAAATTTTTTGTTATCAACAGATTTCAACAGAACGAACACCCTTTTGTCGTTTACATCCTGGAAAACAGCGTCTTGCTCAACTTTTATTCTCCAGTGCTTGAGCAGTGCAGCGCCAAGAATTTGAGGGTCTGAATGAATATCAAGTTGTTCAAAGCCAAGGGATGTTGCCTTTTTGAAAATATCGGCACGCTGAATTACTAACTCGAATTCAGATTCTGTTCCGGCCTGAAATGCCCACTTCAGACTTTTTACAGAATATCCGATTTTTCTTTTTGTGTCCACAACATCATAAAGGCGTTTAGAACGAATGTTTACAAAAGGGTCGATGCCGTTAATTTCTTTTGCGTATTCTAAAAGCGCTTCAACGATGTAATCTTCAATATCATCGATAAAAGGAATGGCAATGGCCACTCTGAGTCCTTTTTCCATTCGTTTCAGTTGTGGTTCCGTTAAAAAATATTGCACTATTTATCCTCCAAAAATAATTTATATGTTTCAATTTCAAGGGCATCCGCAATTCGCTGGATGTTTTCTAAAGAAATACTCCTGCGATAACATTCGATGGCACTAATATAAGTGCGATGCATACCACATTTATCGGCAAAGGCTTCCTGAGACAATCTCATAGAAGTGCGATATTTTCTCAAATTGTTGCCAAAGACTTTTACAATATCCATAGTTGCAATCCTCCTCAATTTATATTATAATGAGCCTGAATACTATAAGTCTACACACAATGAGTATCGAATGGTAACAGTTCAGGCTACGAACTGTCACCAATGACGTCAGGGGTGTCGAAACCGGACGATGGGTTTTACTTGCATACTGCCGCGAAAACAGGTATGATGGAGAAATGGAGGACATGTTCCGATGAAAGGGCGAAAGGAAAAGACGGCGGAGGAATATCTGGAGAAGATTCCATCCTTTGCCAGGGAAAAAAGTGATTTAAGGACGGTCCGGGAATTTCTTGGACTTCTGGGGAATCCCGACAGAGCAATGAAAATCATCCATGTGGCGGGAACCAACGGAAAAGGTTCTGTCTGCGCGTTCCTTACTTCCATATTGAGGGAAGCCAAAGTCCCTGTGGGAACTTTTACCTCCCCCCATCTGACAGATATAAAGGAACGGTTTTCCATAAATGGCAGGATGATTTCCGAAGAGGACTTTGTATCCGCCTTTGAGACTGTTAAGGAGGCCGTTCGTTTCTGGATGCAAAAGGGCGGACTTCATCCTACATATTTTGAGTTTTTGTTTTACATGGGACTTTGCCTGTTTAAAAAGGCAGGGACAGAGGTTCTTATTCTTGAGACAGGGATGGGCGGTCTTAAGGACGTTACCAATGTGATTGAACATCCTCTTGTCTCGGTGATCACATCCATAAGTGTGGAACACACCGCATTTTTAGGGAATACAATCCCGGAGATAGCGGCCCATAAGGCGGGGATCATAAAGCGGGGCTGTCCGGTGGTTTATGATTCCTCTGTAAAGGATGCAGAGAAGGTGATTGTGAATACGGCCCGGGAAAAGGAAAGTCCATGGTTCCCGGTGGGAAACATTCCGTTTTTTTATGAGAACGAGGGACTTTTGGCAAAACTGGAATATCTGGGGAGCATCACAGAATTTCGGGTGCCGTTTCCGGCTCCTTACCAGGCGGAAAACGCGGCTCTTGCCGTAAAGGCCGCCGAGGTTTCCGGATTTGGGATTGACCGGAAGATAGTGGAAGAGGGGCTTAAAAGGACGGTCTGGCCGGCAAGAATGGAGCGGATTCTTCCTGGAATTTACCTGGACGGAGCCCATAATGAGGACGGTATCCGGGCATTTCTGACAGCCGCCTGTCTTTTGAAAAAGGAGAGAAAGCCGGATAGAACATGGATTCTGTTTTCGGTATCTTCAGATAAAGAGTATGAACGGATGCTAAAGGCAATCGGAGAGCGGCTTAAGCCGGATATCTGTCTCTTGTCAGGAATGGAGTCCGGCCGGGCTCTTCTGGCGGATGTGCTTTTTACGGCGGCCGATAATGTGATGGGACCCGGCGCAAAAATCTGCTGTTTCGATACCGTGGATGGGGCTTTGGAATGGATGCTTACTGCAAAAGGTTCCAATGACCTGGTATTTATTACAGGTTCCCTGTATCTGGCCGGAGAAGTGAAAGAGAAGATACAGCCGTTTATGGAGGAAAATACATGATTGATTTTGAGGAAGAAATTGAGCGTTTCCGGCCCAGCCTTGAAGTGGAGGCGGTCAGCGACGCCATTGTAAAAAGCGATTTGACGGATATGGCAGATATCATGATGGAAATCATGAAGGAGATAAAGGAAAAATAATATATGGACTATTTGCAGAAAATCCAGTATGCGGCCAACGGATATTATAACCGCGGTCTGGAAATGGCCAGAGAAAGGGATCTTTCCGGGGCGGCAGAGTATCTGAAGCGGGCGCTTCAGTTTAACAAATACCATACCAATGCCAGGAATCTCCTTGGTCTGATTTTTTATGAGATGGGGGAAACCTCCGATGCCCTGATTCAGTGGGTTATCAGCATCAATCTCCAGCCGGAGGACAATCTGGCGGACCACTATCTGGACGAAGTACAGAGGAAGCCCGGACAGCTTGAAATTGCCAGCCAGACTATAAAAAAATATAATCAGGCTTTGGTTCATGCAAAGAGCGGCAGCGATGATCTGGCGGTCCTCCAGCTAAAACGGATTGTGGAGGAAAAGCCTAATTTTGTCAAGGCTCATCTTCTTCTGGCGGTTTTGTATATGGAGCATGAAGACTTTACCAAAGCGGGAAAATCTTTATATAAGGTGCTTCAGATCGACCGTAATAACCAGAAGGCCGTCCGGTATATGGAGTATGTGAAATCCAGGACAGGAAAGGCCGATGTGGAAAAGCGGAAGATGAAGAATGCTTTTTCTCACAGGGAGATGCAGGATGATGATGTGATTCTGCCGCCCACATATAAAGAGAATACCGGATGGCAGTCCATCATTAACATTGCCATCGGACTGGCCCTCGGTGTGATTATGGTGTATTTCATGATCATGCCGGCCCGGGAGAGGTCTTTAAATTATGAGCACAACCAGGAAATGCGCTCCTATGCCGACAAGCTGAATCTGGCAAATCAGGAGGCCGATAAGCTTCGGGCGGAGGCCAGGCAGTATGAGGAGGAAAAGGCCAGGGCTGAGGAGGATCTTAATAACCTGATCGGCGATTCCGGCAGTACGCTGGTGCAGTACCAGACCCTGGTGGAGATTCTTAATGCCTACCGGAAAGGAGACTTTCAGGCGGCAGTGCTGCTCTATATCGAGATGGACCAGTCGAAAATTTCAGATGAAAACATGGTCAGTGTGCTTGCGGAAATCAAGGCGGATATGGATGTTAATGCCCCGGCGGTTTTGGAGAGCCTGGGGAATACCAGCATGACAGCAGGAGATTACGACACGGCATTGCATTATTTTGAAAAATACATGGAGATTAATGACAGAAATCCCCAGATCATCTACCAGATGGCTATGTGTTATAAGGCCAGGGGGGATGAGGAGACAGCCGACCAGCTGTTCGGCCAGGTAATTATGAACTTTTCTGATTCGGAGCTTGCAGAGAGGGCGAAGGCAGAGCGGGGATATTAAGTCAGGCGTTTTAAGAGACTTTACAGAAGAAAAACTGTAAGGTCTCTTTTTCTTTGGAGGAGTTTTTTAAAACCACAAATTAAAGTTGAGGAGAAATCAAATGAAACCATCGTTTATTTATGAAGCAAAGGAGCAGACTTTGATCATTCACCTGCCCGAAGAGCTTGATCATCATAACTGCAGGAATCTGAAATATGAAACAGATCTTCTCATGGCAGAAAACTATATCAACCGGATTGTATTCGATTTTTCAGAGACCAGGTTCATGGACAGCTCAGGGATCGGGATTCTCTTAAACCGTTATAAACAGATGAAGGCCGGAGGCGGAAGCGCCGGATTTTACGGGGCCGGTCCGCAGGTGATGCGGGTGCTGAAAATTGCGGGAATTCCGGCACTTTTAAGCCGGTATGATTCTAAAGAAGCGGCGTTAAGTGAGTAAGGGGGAAAAATGATGAAAAAAAGACAGGTCATGACCATGAAAATTGACAGCCTTTCAGAAAATGAAGAATTTGCCAGGGTGGTGGTGGCAGTGTTTGCCAGCCGCTTAAACCCTACCTTAGAGGAGATTGATGACATAAAAACAGCAGTTTCTGAGGCAGTGACAAACGCTGTCATCCACGGTTATCAGAACGGGGAGGGCACCATTTATCTGGAGGTGGCTGCGGAGGAGAATGTGCTGACGGTGACGGTGCAGGATGACGGCGTGGGAATTGCCGATGTTGAAAAGGCTATGGAGCCGATGTTTACTACCGCTGAGGGGGAACGGTCCGGCATGGGCTTTTCCTTCATGGAAGCCTTTATGGATCAGGTGGAGGTGGTTTCCGCTCCCAATAAAGGGACTTCGGTGACTATGAGAAAGAAAATTGGCAGGTGACGCACATGACAGACACCATGGAGTATATCAAACGGGCACACCAGGGGGATAAAGAAGCCAGGGACTCGCTGGTTACAGAAAACATGGGACTGATCTGGAGTATTGTAAGGCGGTTTGCCGGCCGGGGATACGAGCTGGAAGATTTGTTCCAGATCGGAAGCATCGGGCTTTTAAAGGCCATTGACAAGTTTGACTTGTCCATGGACGTGAAGCTATCTACCTATGCGGTTCCCATGATTACCGGAGAGATACGAAGATTCCTGCGGGACGATGGAATGATAAAGGTGAGCCGGCCTTTAAAGGAACTGGCAGTAAGAATCGGGGCGGCCAGGGAGAGGCTGGAGTTTTCCCTGGGAAGAGAGCCCACCATTGAAGAGCTGGCAAAGGAGGTGGGAGCCAGCCGTGAAGAAGTGGCGGCATCTCTGGAGGCCGGAGCGGAGGTGGAATCCATCTACCGGCCCATGAGCAAAGAAGACGAAAACGGCGGCTGTCTTATTGATAAAATAGCAGAGAAAAGCTCGGAAAATGAAAAGCTTTTAAACCGCATGGTGCTTGCGGATCTCTTGAAAAATTTAAATTCCCAGGAGAAGCAGATTATCATAAAGCGGTATTTTGAAAATAAAACGCAGACGGTGATTGCGAAAGATCTGGGTATTTCCCAGGTACAGGTATCCAGACTGGAAAAAAGAATTTTAAGGGAACTTCGGGAAAAGCTTTTAAAGTAATACAGGCCCTGCGGGCGGGCGTTTGGCAAATGCCGAACGATAAGGTATACCCAGAGGGCATCCCGTAATACAAGCCCTGCGGGCGGGCGTTCGGTAAATGCCGAACGATAAGGTATACCCAGAGGGCATCCCGTAATACAAGCCCTGCGGGCAGGCGTTTGGCAAATGCCAAACGATAAGGTATAGGATCAGGAGAAAGGGTGCATACTATCGGCAAAACAAAAGGAAAAGGGTGTATGCGAATGAACTCACTGAAAAACAGGCTTCAGTTTCTGGCGGCAGTTCTGCTTCTTGTGCTGGTTGTTTTTATGGCATGGTATCTGTTGTTTCAAAAACCGGGCTCTCTATATACACCGGATGGGACGCTGGTATGCCATCCCCATGAAAGGATGGTGAAAGCCGCATGAGCGATACGGTTTATTTAAAGATTTCCCAGATTACAGAGATTTATGAGCCCAGTGTGCATGTGAAGGATATTGCCGAGGTACACTGTAAGAACAAGGCTGTGGAGGCAAAGGTGAAGGCAGTCAGGGTCACCTCCTTTCAGGAACCTGAAAAAAAGGGCTCGTTTGTGGGAAGTGTTGTGGATCTGATGGGAATACTGGAGGAAACCGGGACAAACGTACAGATTGACAATATCGGAGAGACGGATTTTGTGGTGATGTATAAGCCCAAAGGGGACAAAAGCCGTATGTTCCAGTGGGTAAAAACGGTTTTTGTATCGGCGGTGGCTTTCTGCGGTGCGGCCTTTGCTATTATGACGTTTAACAATGATGCTAATGTGACGGATGTATTTGCCAACCTCTATGCGCTGATTATGGGAACGGCTCCGGAGGGTCCCACGGTCCTTGAGATTTCCTATTCGGTGGGACTTTCTCTGGGGATTCTGGTTTTCTTCAATCATTTTGCATCCTGGAAAATTACGGTGGATCCGACTCCCATTGAGGTGGAAATGCGTCTTTATGAGGACAACCTCAATAAAACGCTGATTCAGAACCATGGAAGAAAGGAGTCGGGAATTGATGTCTCTTAAGATCATTCTTTTGTGGTTCATGGGGCTTAGCTTCGGCGGCGTAATCGCCGCCGGGATTTTTGCATTTCTGGCCATTATCGGTGTATATCCCCGTCTGATCGGGGTGACCCATACCAGGAAACATGTGATGCTTTATGAAACACTCCTGATTATAGGCGGTACTCTTGGAAATATTATGGATTTATATCATGTGCCGGTCCTTGGGGGCGGAACGATTCTTCTGGCAGTCTGGGGTGTATCCATCGGTGTTTTTGTGGGCTGTCTGGTGATGTCCCTGGCGGAGACTTTAAAGGCCCTTCCGGTCCTCGGCAGAAGGCTTAAGTTGTCTGTGGGAATTCAATATGTGATTTTATCCATAGCCGCCGGCAAATTTTTTGGAGCCATGATCTATTTTATAAAGGGATTTGGAGGTACCTGATGGAAATTGACAAGAAAGAATATGGAAAATATGTGAAGCAGGTGACACCAGTGCACAGTGTCATAAAGAATATGCTGCGGGCGTTTTTGGTGGGTGGTATCATCTGCACCATAGGCCAGGTTCTCACCAATGTATTTGGGAACATGGGAATGGAAAAGGAGGTGGCGTCTTCCTGGTCCACCCTCTGCCTGATTGCGGGGAGTGTAATTCTTACGGGATTTAATGTCTTTCCGAAAATCGTAAAGTTTGGCGGAGCCGGCGCCCTGGTGCCCATTACCGGGTTCGCCAATTCAGTGGTGGCGCCGGCCATTGAGTATAAGGCGGAAGGCCAAATTTTCGGAATAGGCTGCAAGATATTCACAATTGCCGGGCCGGTGATTTTATATGGGATATTGAGTAGTTGGGTGTTGGGAGTGATTTATTGGATTGGAGGGGTGATGGGGATTATTTGAGAAGTGAATGGAGAAGTGAAAAATTAATTTGGTAGTTGGATTTATGAGCAGGATGATGGATACGAAAATTCATTAGCCTGCTTTTTTGATGCTTTATAGGATACAGAAGGATTACCTATATAGTGTTTGCTTTGTACTTCGTTTAATAGATAAATGAACCTGAATTATTCACGGAACAATATCTGAACTGATAACTGTACTATGAATCTGAAAATTAATTCATGCAGCCATAACATTACTCAATTACCCCGTCAAAAGGGTACAAAATCCCCGTGACAGAATTCAGAGCAGTTGTTAAGCTGTCAAGGTTCGTTAATAGTTGCTATTCCAGCTGTACATTCAACTTACCGATATTTGAAAATGTCTCATAGAATTCATTCTTATAAGGGCAGCTGCTGCACAGCTTGAATGTGATATATCTTGCTGAACGAACTACTTTTGCAGCAATCTTCAGCAGTTTTAAACGGACGGTATC
>ERZ808044.415-NODE-415-length-47928-cov-13.061545_pt1 | contig 47928 bp, 48 predicted proteins | sample MGYA00380195_ERZ808044 | MGnify/ENA primary metagenome ERZ808044 (study PRJEB31490, sample SAMN06133423) | mouse gut metagenome | isolation source: Z7_2 | host: mice | place: China: Chengdu | collected 2015-05 ...
AGGTAGAATCTGCGTTTACACGCAGCAAAAATCGGCGCGGTGAACGCCAAAAACAAAAATTTTTGTCGTTCACTATAACTGCAAGTTTGTTGCACGTGCCAAAACGCGCAGATGGGAGTGTTTTATGTATCAAATGGATCATTATCTGAAAACGATCGATGATGTGATTGCCCAGGGACCCTATGAGGCCACATGGGAATCCCTCTCAGCCTATGAGACGCCGAAATGGTATCGGAATGCCAAATTCGGAATCTTCATTCATTGGGGAGTTTACAGTGTCCCTGCCTTTGGGAACGAATGGTATCCCCGGAACATGTATATACAGGGTTCCCCAGAGTATGAGCATCACATTAAGGTTTATGGAAAACAGAGAGAATTTGGGTATAAGGACTTTATTCCCATGTTCAAAGCAGAAAAATTCAATGCGGATGAATGGATGGATTTATTCAAGGAAGCAGGAGCCAGGTATGTGGTGCCGGTAGCGGAGCATCATGACGGCTTTCAGATGTACCGAAGCGAGATATCCCATTGGAACGCTTTTGAAATGGGACCCCAAAGGGATGTGCTTGGAGAGTTGGAGGAGAGCTGTCGGAAAAAGGGGATGGAGATCGGAGCTTCTTCTCATCGGGTGGAACATTGGTTTTTTATGAGCCCTGGGAAGGAATTTGACAGTGACATCAAAGAGCCAATGGAGCGGGGAGACTTCTACTGGCCTGCTATGCCAGAGCAGGATCCTTCTCATCAGGATATTTTTAGCAAGCCGGAGCCCACAAAAGAATACTTGCAGGACTGGCTGGTGCGAACCTGCGAGATCATCGACCGATATCGCCCCAGAGTCCTTTATTTCGATTGGTGGATTCACCACAGCGCCTGCAAGCCCTATCTGAAAAAGCTGGCTGCTTACTATTATAACAGAGCAGCGCAGTGGGGAATGGAAGTGGTTATTAACTATAAGCACGATGCCTTTCAGTTTGGAACGGCCGTGCCGGATGTGGAGAGGGGACAGTTCGCGGATGTTAAACCCTATTTCTGGCAGACCGATACGGCTGTGGCGCTGAATTCCTGGTGTTATACGGAGAATAATCAGTTCCGTCCGGCCGGGGATATCATCTGCGATCTGGTGGACATTGTCAGCAAGAACGGCTGTCTCTTACTCAATGTGGGGCCGAAGGCGGACGGCACCATTTCCGATGAGGACAGGGCCATCTTGCTGGAAATAGGAGAATGGCTTAAGGTAAACGGAGAGGGAATCTACGGGACAAAGACCTGGCGGAAATACGGGGAAGGGCCTACCCAAATCGTGGAAGGCCAGTTCTCGGATGGCATCAAAAAGAATTTTACCTCCAGTGATTTCCGCTTTACCACAAAGGGCGGTTATCTGTATGCGATTGCCTTAAAGTGCAGCGAGAATGGAGAATACTGTATCGCCTCGTTGGGAAAGCAGGATGCTTCCAGACAGGCCAATTTCCATGGCATTATCAGAGACATTGAGGTTCTTGGGGATAACGGGACGCCGGTATGGAGCAGGGATGAAAAGGGACTGCATATAAAGAGTGGGGTCGTGAGCAAGCATCCTGTTACCTTTAAGATCAGGGTGGATTGAGACCAGGTATATGGGGAGCTTCGGCTCCCTATTTTGTTAACATAAGGGCAGTTCGCGAAGCGTGCTGCCCGTTGTTTGATAAGCTGCTCTGACCGGGGATAGGGTTGAACTTCTGGCGGAGAAAGTAAATTTTGTAAAACTATAGTAATTGTGAATTTTGTATGCGATAATGAAATAAATAAAAGCTGATCAGAATTGAAAGGGACACGAAATGGGCAGGAAGTTTAATGTGACGGCAGATTGTAAGCAGAATCTGCATTACATGGTTGATCTTAGTTCCCGTCTGGCTCAGATTAAAGAGTATGTGGATGAGGGAAAGTGTTTTACGATTAACCGTGCTCGCCAATATGGAAAGACAACAACGCTTCGCGCGTTAAAAGGGTACCTGAAAGATGAGTATTACGTAATCAGTATGGATTTTCAGGTGCAGATGAGCTTTGCCAAATTCCGGGATGAAAATGTTTTTTCGGTTGCCTTTGCAAAGGCTTTTGTCCGTATCGTGCAGAATTTGGATGCCATTATTCCGGCAGAAATGAAAGAGGCTGCAGATAACCTGGAAAACGCAACTCAAAAGGACAGAGAAGAACTTGAGCTTGTGGAGCTGTTCCAATATTTGAGCGCTATTTGCCAGAAGGCAGACAAACCGCTGGTTTTGATGATAGATGAGGTGGACAGCGCTGCAAACAATCAGGTTTTTCTGGATTTTTTGGCTCAGCTGAGAGGATATTATATTGACAGAGACAGCACGGCAACTTTTCACTGCGTTATTTTGGCTGGGATATACGATATATGTCGCAAGGAGGGACCCATCATAGATGGGAGGATTCCTTACGACCTGCGTGCGCATCAGCGCACTACATTTGATGTTAAGAATCTGAAAAGAAAGTTTCGGGCAGAGGAAGACCACAAAATGAACAGCCCATGGAACATTGCGGTGGATTTTAAGGTGGACATGAGTTTTTCCGCACGGGAAATTGCCGGAATGTTGATGGACTATGAAAAAGATCACGCAACAGGAATGGATATTGAAAGGATGTCGGTACTGATTTATGAGCATACATCCGGTTATCCATTTCTGGTCTCGAAGCTTTGTAAGCTGATTGATGAGGATATTGCAGGAAGCAGCCAGTTCCCCGAAAAGAAAATGGCCTGGACATATGCCGGATTTTTGGAGGCGGACAGAATACTTTTGGCAGAAAAGAATACCCTGTTTGAATCTATGGTAAATAAGCTTTATGATTTTCCGGAATTGAAGGAGATTGTTTATTCTATTTTGTTCGTCGGAAAGGAAATCGCTTATAATGCACTGAACAATGCAATTGAGACGGCTGAAATGTTTGGCTTCATCAAAAATGTTAATGGGGTGGTTGCCATTGCAAACAGAATTTTTGAGACAGTATTTTATAATTTCTTTTTAACTTCAACGGAGAATCAGAATACGGATATTTATAAAGCGGCCATACAGGACAAAAACCAGTTTGTTCATGCAGGGCATTTAAATATGGAGCTTTTGCTGGAACGGTTTGTCAGGCATTTCGATGATTTGTATGGGGATTGTACGGATAAATTTAAAGAAGAAGATGGAAGACGATATTTTCTGTTATATTTGAAGCCGATCATCAATGGAACCGGTAATTATTATATTGAATCCAGAACCCGCAATATGGAGCGTACAGATGTGATTGTGGATTATCATAGTGAGCAGATGATAATAGAATTGAAAATCTGGCGTGGAAATGCGTATAACGAACGGGGAGAAAAGCAGCTTCTGGATTATCTGGAGCATTACCATCTGAAAAAGGGATATATGTTGAGCTATAGCTTTAATAAGAATAAGGAGCCGGGGGTGAAACGTATTATCCTTGGAGATAAGGTGCTGATCGAGGCAGTTGTGTAAGTGCAGGGAGGGGATTTCCCCTCCTGCTTTAAAATATGGATAGTTTGTGAGGCTCGGCAGAGCTTGTCTGTTATTGCAGAGGAAGCAAACCGTTGTTCATTACGGAAGCGGCGGGATATACCCCAGCCTGATCGCCTTTGTAACCGCCTCCACAGCGGAGGAGACATTCAGCTTTTCAAAAATATGCTGCAGGTGATTGGAGAGAGTTCTCTCGCTCATAAATAATTCTTTCGCAACGACGCCGCGTTTATGGCCGCTGCTTATGAGAATCAGGATTTTTTGTTCCGTTTCGGTCAGTTCCTCCAGAATGAGGCTTTCCGGCTCCGGCGGGAAGCAGGTGCCTCCCTGAAAGACATGGTTCAGGGAGCAAAGCAGCTCGCCGGGGTCAATATTTTTGTTCAAAAACCCGCAAAAGCCCCGCTTTTTGGCCTCGTGCCGGTAGACAGGGAGGTCATAGCCTGTGAGGATGATAATTTTAAGAGCCGGATTTGCGATAAGGAGCCGGGAGGCGGCTTCCAGACTATCCATATTGCTCATGCTGCCCAGATTAATGTCCATAAGTACAATGTCGATCTGCTTATCTGCGATCAACCGCTGTGGATCTTCCATACTTTGTGCAAGGAAAAACTGCTCTATTTCAGGATAACCTTCCAGAGCAATCGACAGGCTTCTGGAAAAAAGGGCATGGTCGTCAATTAGTAAAATATTGATAGGAAACATCTCCTTTCATGGGAATTTGTATTTTGACACAGATTCCATGAGGAATACTGTCTGTTGCTTCAAAGCGCCCCTCCATTCTTTCAACCTGTTCACACACAGAGGCGATTCCCTTATGCTCTGCCCTGTCAGCAGAGGTAAGGCAGGAGGCTTTGGCACTTCCATTGTCTCTTACCTGAAGATGGATGATGTCCTTTTGCAGAGAAAGCACAATGCTGACATGATTTCCATCCGAATGTTTGTAAACGTTGGTCAGCAATTCTCTGAGAAGACGGTAGATCAGAAAGTGATATGGTGTTACCAGAAACAGAGAGTCTGCACACTCGAAAGAACACCGGATGTCCCGCTGAGGGAAGGATGAGGATACGGCTTCTATCAGGTTTTGAAAATTTTCCCGGACAGTCAGGTTGCTTAAAATGGCGGGATGATAGTCCTGCATTTGGCTTCGTATTCGGACATTCAGGCCATCAAGCGTTTCAAGAATCAGATGCCGGATTTCAGGGTGCTCGGCTTTACTCATGAGATTTTTCAGGGAAAGCAGATCCTGGAGGATTTCATTGTGAAGAAAATCTGCAAATTCCGCTTTCAGCGTTTCTTCCTGCTGCAGTTGTTTCAGTGCCCGGGAGTAGCTGCTTTCTTTAAATGCAAGGGCGGGTTTCGGCGAGTGCTCTCCATCGCCGGACATAAGGGCGCCTGGGGAAGCCTGAATTGGATTTTTTGGGCCCGTTAATCCATACTCCCGGATGATATTACAGAGATAGAACAGGGCGGAGAGAGTATTAAAGGCCATGAGAAAAGCGTGGTATCCGCCGCCGGATATCAGTATTACAATTCCCGGCAGTAACAGAGAGCAGCAGATAAGAGCCAGAAGCTGCGGCAGGCTGTACACAGTGGATAAGGGGATGCCCCTGTGCTCTTTCCAGATAATCCCATGAATACTGATGAGGAAAAAGAGAACCGGCAGGTAGATGCCGAAATTGGAAAGAGGGTATTTCATTTCCCGTGTGGCAAAATAATATATCAGGAAACAGGTACTTACCGCCATGGCAGAGAAAAGCAGATATTTCCGCTCACTTTTCAGAACAAAGGCTACCCGGCTTTTGTGGCAGAGCATGAGAAACAGCAGACCGGAGAATGTGAGGAGCAACTGTATTCCATACAGGCCAAAAAAGGTTTTCTCTGACAGGCACAGTCCGACCAGGGGAAGAGAACAGGCCAGGGCCAGGAGAAGTCCGACAGGTTTTTTAAAACGATAGTTATCTCCCTGAAAAAGAAACATCAGGATAAACTGGGCGGAAACGTACCATACCACAGGACATAACACATAAAACAAAATGCCCGTAAGAGCGCCTGTATCTGAAGAGAGAAGTATATACCAGCCCTCTAGCGCCATCAGAATGCAAAACAGAAAAATAACCTTATTTCCTCTCACATTGCAGCAGGTGATATAGGCAATATCTGTCAATATGGCAGAAACGATTATAAGCGGAGCGGCAGCCTCCGCAGCCGGCCAGGAATTACCTGCCGGAAGCTGCCCCATATAAAGAATAACCGAAACATAATTGATCCAAAACAGCAGATTTACGGTCCATGTTTTCATATTCCCCTCCTCGAAGTAAAGCGCACGCATCAGCGTGCTTCATTATACCACATTTCTCCGCACACAATATACCAGGTCTAATCCTTAAAAATGATTCTGCGGCATGCACGCACAGTGAGCAGATAGTAAATCAGATAGATTGCCGCGGACAGACCTGTGGCGGTTATAGCAGGAGCATACAGGGCCAGACTGTTGCCGAGTAAATTCTGCATCAGTCCCGTTTTGTATACAAGGGTGGCAAAAATACAGTCAATCAGGCCGAAGATAAAGGGAATCAGAAAAAAGGTCAATATCTGCTTTCGGATGATTCGCCGGATGGTTTTATCTGAATATCCCATTCTGATCAGAATATCATAATCTGATTTCGTGTCAGAAACAAATGTTATATTATTAAAATACAGAATACTGCCTGTGGCAATAAAAAACAGAATCAACAAGAAACCAATCAGCAAAAAGGTAGAGCTGTTCAGAGAAAATATAATGTGGATTCGGTGAGAATTGCCCTGCAAATAAGGACTGTTATTTAATAAAGCGTCTATTTCCCAGTACAATTCCTCATTGTTTTCAAGGCATTTTCCATTGATGCTCAGGATTCTGACAGCAGGGGAGAGGGCCGTTCTCATCTGTTCATACAGGTTGTCGCTTACCACCAGCGTTCCGATGCTGTTGGCAAAGGCAAAAGGATTGTGCAGGGTGGTTTCTTTTACGATAACACTTGTGGTTGTATTGTCTATGGACAGTGGATAGACACTGCCAGCTTCATCTGTGCCGCAGCTCCCAGGCTGGTATTTCACCAAAATACACTCGTTATCGGAGAGCGGGAGAAGCTTTTTTAATATGGACTCTTTTCCCTGCTGATTAAGAAGCTGCTCATATTGGGAGCAGGAGATACATTCAAATCCCGGTGTCCGGAGCAGACGTTCGTTTTGGGAATCTCCCTTTGCGGTGCCCAAGCTGTATTCTACAGGAAGATTTTGAGCGGAAGAGGTAACTCTGACAATGTCTGTTTCCGTGTAGGAAATCTCTTTTTCTGAAACATCCTTTTCCGAAACATGGTTATTTATCAGCTCTTTTATGGCTTCCACCTGACTCTCATCATCTATCCGCATTTCCAGTTCTGAGGGAGCCATCCTTGAAACCGCAAGAATGGGATAATAGAGGGTCAGAGCCATGACGCCGGCAACCGTCAGGGTGGCGGCAGACAGAAGGGTCAGCATGATAAGAGTTTTTGCATTGGAGCGGATGCGGTAAATGAAATTCGGGGTGGTTATCATCCTTGTTTCTGTATAAAATCCCTTTTTGTTCTTTTTGCTCTGTTGTACTGCAAAGGGGAGAAAGGAAGAAATAAAGAGCACACTTCCGCAAACCACCAAAAAGAAGGTTATCATCCCGGTTTGATAAAATCCCCATTGAATCCATATGGAACTGCTTCCTTTTAAGATATCCAGAGCCAGGGCGTAGCCAAGCAAAGTCAGAACAGCGCCGGTGAGTGCCCAAAGCCTGTGGAGTTTTATCCCTTTTTCCGCCTTTTTTTCAAAGCGCACCAAATCCATAAGGGAAAGGGAGAGGAGAAGGCGGGCATTTGAGAGAAGCATCATGAGGACTACCAGCGCAATAAAGCTTATGGTTTTCAGGATGGCCGGGAAGTGAAAAAAAGGAATCAGCTTATTGTCAATAGATAAACCTAAAAGTGCGGTGATTCCAAGGACAATGCCTTTGTGCAGGAGAGCGCCGAAGAGCAGCCCAAGGAGGAGAGAACCAAAGAAGATCAAAAGATTCTCCAGGGTAAGGAGTACTAGTATGGTGAATATGCGATACCCCAAAAGTGCATAAATACCTAGTTCTTTTGATCGGCGCTTTAAGAAGAAACGGTTGGAATAGGTCATATAGAATATGACAAATGCCATCAGGCACACGGAAAAGACGCGGCACATGGATTCTACCCGCCCGTCAGAGGATATTTTTTCGAGCATGACATTGTTCATGGAAAAAGATGTAAAGGCGAAAAAAATTGTAATAACAAAGGAGACAGATACGAGATAAAGTGCATAAAATGAGAAATTATTTTTTAAATTTTTAAAAGCCATAGATAATGTATTCATAATTTTCCTTCCTATCTTCTGGTATCTAATTTCGATATTTCGCGGACAACAGAGTGATAAAATTCCTGTCTGCCGCAGCCTGCCCTGGATAATTCCTGGAGAATACAGCCGTCCTTAAAGATCAGGATACGTCCGGCAAAGCTGGCGGCATAGGGATCATGGGTCACCATCAGTATGGTGGTGTGAAGCTCCTCGTTGGCCTCCTTTAAGGTTCTGAGCAATTCAGTTGCCGAGGAAGAGTCCAAAGCTCCGGTAGGCTCATCGGCGAACAGAATGCTAGGCTTTTTTACGATCGCCCTGGCTGTACTGGCTCTCTGTCGTTGCCCGCCGGATAATTCATTTGGATATTTGTCGAGCTGGGCAGCGATACCAAAGCGTTTTGCCAGGTTTTGAACCATAGTTTCGATTTTATTGGGCGGCAGCTTTTTTAATGTAAGGGGAACAGAAATGTTTTCCCGGATAGTCAGGCTCTCCAGCAGGAAGTATTCCTGAAAAATAAATCCGAGATGATCACGTCTGAAGTCAGCGGCATCTGCTTTCCGCAAATTTCTGAGGTTGATGCTGTTAATCCAGATTTCCCCTCCGGTTGGCGAGTCGATCGTGGAAAGCACATTCAGCAGGGTGGTTTTCCCAGAACCGGACGCTCCCATAATACCGATAAACTCTCCTTCTCCAATGTCGAAGGTTACGTCATGCAGACTTGGATACGGGGCTTTGGCATAGGTTTTTGATACATTTTTTGCTTTTAGAACGATGGACATATCAATTTCACTCCTTTTCTTTTTCTGAGAATATGGTATCTCATGAAAGGAAAAGGCGAATGAGTAAATCCCGCATTTTTGCTTTCAGGCAGATAAAAACTTTAAAAATGGCTTGCTTAATCCATACTTTGAATCTATAATATCAATAGAGTATTACTAATCATATCAGAAATAATAATATAATCATAAAGAGGAGAAAAAGATGTATCAGGCAGATGCAAACAGATATGAGAGTATGAAGTACCATCGCTGTGGGGAGAGCGGACTTATGCTTCCCGAGGTTTCGCTGGGACTATGGCATAATTTTGGAGATACGGCAGTTTATGAAAACATGAAGCGGCTGTGTTTTACTGCCTTTGACCATGGAATCACCCATTTCGACCTGGCTAATAACTATGGACCCCAGCCGGGCAGTGCAGAGAAGAATTTTGGACGGATCCTGAAGGAGGAGTTTGGCAGCTACCGCGATGAGCTGATTGTCAGCACCAAAGCCGGGTATGAGATGTGGGACGGTCCTTACGGAAACTGGGGCAGCAGAAAGTATCTGCTCGCAAGCCTTGACCAAAGCTTAAGGAGACTTTCACTGGAGTATGTGGACATCTTTTACCATCACAGAATGGATCCTGACACGCCTCTTGAGGAGACCATGGGAGCACTGGATCAGGCGGTAAAGAGCGGAAAGGCAATTTACGCAGGCCTGTCCAACTATAACGGCCCAACGCTTGAGAGGGCATGTGACATCCTGAAAAGCTTAAACTGTCCTTTTGTGCTCAATCAGAACCGCTACAGCATTTTTGACCGTACCATTGAAGAGAATGGCTTAAAGAGTATGGCAGCCACAAAGAAAAAGGGGATTATTGCTTTCAGCCCTCTGGCACAGGGGATGCTGACCGACCGTTACTTAAACGGCATTCCGGCAGACAGCCGAATCAAGACGGATGGCCGTTTTCTGAAAGAAAACCAGATAAGTGAGCAGAAGCTGGCACAGATTCGTGCCTTAAATGAGATAGCGGCAGAAAGGGGCGAGAGTCTGGCTCAGATGGCCCTGAAATGGGTGCTTAAGGATGGCGCTGTGACCAGCGTTCTGATAGGCGCTTCAAAACCGCAGCAGATTCTTGATAATTTAAAGGTGCTTCAAAGCGCTGCTTTTTCACAGGAAGAGCTGGATCGGATAGATAAGATTGCGCTGGCATAAAGCCAGGGAAAATCAGGTTTTATAAAAGATGTTTATGATTAAAAAGCCGGCACATAAGTCAAATATTTTGCTGATATGATATTTGTAAACCGTATCTGTAAACAGTTTAGCGCAAAAAAGGCGGTTTATTCTATGGAGCGGCCAAGGGGGAACAAAGTTCCCCTATTGCATTAAAAATGTCAATGGCGGTATTTAGAAAAAATTGAAATAGGGGATTGACAGGACTTGAAAAATAGCTTATTTTTAATATTAAGAAATGGGTTTTTACCGTACAGTGTTTTCACTCAAGCGGGCTGCTCGTTTCTTTTTTTATTGCCAGAACATCATACAGATACTTTTTGCCATTATCTGCATGACGGACTAACATACTTGCTGAATAAATGTTATGCCTTACTATTTTCCCTGTTTTATCGTCATATATGGGTAATGCAAACTGGATGTTGTACCTATACCATCCAAACATTGCATCTGTCTTATGCTTTTCTTTTCGGTTCATCTCATGTTTCGGATTAGTCGCTATCCGTATAAGTTCCGGAATAGCCTGCGCAGCATTTGCTTTAGCTTTTGCCACTGCGCCTTTTAAGGTAATACGGCTTTCAGAACTGGCATATTCATCGGGAAAATCTGTTGAAATATATATTTTTTCAGAAGTTTCCTTAATTTCGTAAAAATCCCCGATATATTTTTTTAGATATTCTTCAACGGCCGTCCAGTCATCCCGTACTTTTGCCTTAAACCGGATATCGTTAATTAAGACCAGCTTATTACCATCCACATCGGTTATGATATTTACATTCCTGTTTTCAATCATTGCTTTTGTTCCCCTTTTTCTTTTATCTTAATTTGTAAACATTTCCTCGTAATGCCTGTCGTTAATCTGTTTTAGCGCTTCATGGCATCCCTTGTCAAAGTCAGATTTTTCGGCATACTTGAATTTGATGATGATACCGATTTCTTTTTCCTCGACTTCTACACTGATATCGCAGTAGCCCTCTCTAGATTCCGCATTGGATCTGACCTCCTATCCATCCATACCTGCAAATATTCCCAGCAAAATACGGCTCTCCCGCAGAGCCCGGGATGAATCATAATCATATTCCACGGTCTGGATATTCACTTTCGGATACCGCTCGTGAAGCTTTTTCATAATGCCCCGTTCGCACACATGGCTGACAAGACAGCCGAAGGGATGCACAATCAAAATATTTTCATAGCCCTTTTCCGCCAGATCCGCCACTTCTGCCGCAACCAGCCAGCCATCTCCCGTATGGCAGTCACTGCTGATGATGGGGGCAGCCATTTCCTTCATTTTAGCAAAATCCGCATCCGGCACAAAACGGCTCTCTTCAGAAATACTCTGGTTGATATCATGCTGAATATCACTCAGATAACGGATAACCGTATCATAAGCCTTCCGGATGATCCATCCCGCCCCGCAAAGTTCCTGGTTTTCCCGTTCACTGTCTACGATGTAAATGGCATAATTTACAAATCCGCCCATACGGTACGCACAATCCTGTTCCAACGCTCCAGGCATGTCTCTGCATCCCCCTTTCTGCATTCATATGGTCTCACCTGCTGGTAAAGCGACATAAGCAAATCGCCAAAACAGACTGCCGAGGTGGCACAAAACAGCAATTTCGGAGTAATCGTAAATCCTGCATGCTTCTCTTTTCCGAAAGCATTGAGAGAGATTACCGGAATATAGCCGTAACCGGCTTTTTTCAGGCTTTGTATGATGGAATTATAAATATTGCCGGCACGGCATGCTCCGCCGGTCTGAGGTTCCATGAAGGCAATTCGATCCGTCTGAAATCTGCCGGACCTGAGCGCGGCCAGCACCTGTCCCAAAATCAGCACGGTAGGAAAGCAATAATCGCTGCTTATGTAGGGCAGAGAATATCCCGGCAGATTTTTCTCATCAGGAAGGATCTCCATATGATATCCGCAGGAAGCAAAAGCCGCCTGCAAAAGCGCATTGTGGTAATGCAGCATGTCTGGCAGCAATATCGTATGGGTTGCTTTCATTGCTTTTGTAAATTCCGCACGGTCAGCTTCCTTCACAGAATTCCTCCTTCCCGGATCGTTTCTTTCATTATATCCTGCTCACATACTATTCACAATCATTTCATAAATAATTCACAGTCCGGATTTAAACTATATAACAGAGAAAATATGGAAGGAGGAAGACAGTGAATTATCGGCATGAATGGAAGCATGAAATCAATAGCTCCGACAGAATCGCCATCCGTCAGAGGCTTAAGGCTGTGGCGGAGCCAGACCCCAATGCGGCGGGCGGCAGGTATTTTGTCAGGAGCCTTTATTTTGACAATCTTTCAGATGCGGCTCTGCGGGAAAAAATTGACGGGGTGAACAGGCGGGAGAAATTCCGGATTCGCTACTATAATGGGGACACCTCCCTGATTCATCTGGAAAAGAAAAGTAAATGCAACGGTCTTGGGAGCAAGGAAAGCGCGGAGCTGACAGCAGAGCAGGCGCAGGCCATTGTGGATGGAAGGACGGACTGGATGATGGAATCCGGCCAGCCTCTTATTCAGGAGCTCTGCTGTAAAATGAAAACGAAGGGGTTAAGGCCCAAAACCATTGTGGATTATGTGAGGGAACCTTACATTTTTCGGCCCGGAAATGTGAGAGTGACTCTGGACTATGATATCCGCACCGGACTTTCCTGTACGGATTTTTTAAATCCCGGGTGCGTGACGGTCCCGGCAGGAGAGGAAACGGTGATTCTGGAGGTAAAGTGGGATGCGTTCCTCCCATCCGTTATAAGGGATGCCGTTCAGCTAAAGGGGCGGAATACGGCGGCCTTTTCCAAGTATGCGGCATGCCGCATTTATCAGTGAGTCCGTTGTTACAATAAGCTGGCTCGCGAAGCGTGACAGCGCATAAAAATAATAGACAGGAGAAATTTTTTATGACTTTTAATGATATTTTTAAATCCAGTTTTCTTGAAAATGTAACCAGTGTCAGCCTACTGGATATGACGATTGCACTGGCGCTTGCTTTTTGCCTTGGGGTATTTATCTTTTGGGTGTACAAAAAGACCTTTTCCGGCGTGATGTATTCCTCCGGCTTTGGGGTGACGTTGATTGCGCTGACTATGATTACCACCCTGGTGATTCTTGCAGTGACCAGCAATGTGGTGCTTTCTTTGGGAATGGTGGGCGCTTTGTCCATCGTCCGTTTCCGGACGGCTATCAAGGAGCCTTTGGATATTGCCTTTCTGTTCTGGTCGATTGCGGCGGGAATCGTATTGGCAGCGGGCATGATTCCGCTGGCGGTTTTTGGCAGTGTATTGATTGGAGTTACCCTCCTTATCTTTGTGAATAGAAAATCTTACATAAATCCCTATATTGTGGTGCTGCGGTGCGACGGGCACGAGAGTGAGATGCGGGCGACGGAATATTTAAAAGAGCGGGTGCGCCGGCTGGTGGTTAAGAGTAAGACCGCGGAAAAGGGTGCGGTGGAGCTGAATCTGGAGATTCGGTTAAAGGAGGATAATACGGATTTTGTCAATGAGCTGGCGGAGCTTGAAGGGGTGGAAAGTGCCGTGCTTGTCAGCTATAACGGGGACTATATGGGATAAACGGCAGGAATCGTATGGGCACTTTTTGCCGAAGGAAAGGGAGGATTTATGTCAACTCACAGATATATCGACAGGATTTGCGTTGCCGTTATCCTTTTTGCCATTGTAATAACGACGGTCTTTATGAATGGAAAATCGCTGGGGGTTCTGGCGGTTTCAGGCGGGGCCGGGTATGCAAACCGGCTGTTTGATACGTCGAAGGTACATACCATTGATATTGTGATGGAGGATTGGGAGGATTTTGTCGCAAAGTGTGAAAAGGAAGAATATGAGCAGTGCGCGGTGGTCATAGACGGGGAAGTCTGCAAAAATGCAGGAATCCGGGCAAAGGGGAACACCTCTCTTTCCAATGTGGCATCAATGGGGAGCGAGAGGTACAGCTTTAAGATTGAATTCGATCACTATGACAGCACAAAAAGCTATTTTGGACTGGATAAGCTCAGCCTCAACAATCTGATTCAGGATACCACCTTTATGAAGGATTATCTTGCCTACCGGATGATGGGGAGCTTTGGCGTGGATGCCCCTCTTTGCAGTTACGCCTATATCACGGTCAATGGCGAAGATTGGGGGCTGTATCTTGCGGTAGAGGGAGTGGAGGAAGCCTTTTTGCAGCGAAATTACGGCAATAACTATGGAAATCTTTACAAACCGGACAGTTCTGATATGGGGGCAGGGCCGGGGAACGGGAGAGATTTCCGTATGGATGAATTTATGGATTTTTCCGGTGAAGAGGGAGCGGGAGAAATGCCGGAAAAAGGTATGCAAGGCGGAAGGTCTCCGGAAAATGGCAAACCTCCGGAAGGCGAGGGCATGGAAGGGCGAGAGATGCCGGATATAGCGGGAGAATTTGGAAGACCTGAAAATCCTGAGAGCTTTGAAGATTTCGGAAAGCAGGGAGATTTCAGCCATTGGGAGGAGAACGAAAGAAAGGATTTCCCCGGAGGCCCTGGTGGAGGAATGGGAAGCAGTGATGTGAAGCTGCAGTATCTTGGCGATGATTTCGAGAACTACCCCAATATTTTTGACAATGCCAAGACAGACATAGGGGAAGCGGATAAAGTCCGACTGATTTCCTCTTTGAAATCCTTAAGCGAAGGCAGCGGGATAGAGGAAGTAGTGGATGTGGAGGAGGTGCTCCGGTATTTTGTAGTTCACAATTTTGTCTGCAACGGGGATAGTTATACGGGAAGTATTGTCCATAATTATTATCTCTATGAGGAGGATGGACAGCTTTCCATGATTCCCTGGGACTATAATCTGGCCTTCGGCACTTTTCAATCATCCGATGCGACAAGTATGGTGAATTCTCCTATTGACACGCCGGTGAGCGGAGGAAGGGGAGGCTTTGGGCGCGGTGCCATGCATGGAGAACAGGACATGCAGGAACAGGCGGCCATGGAAAATGAGGACAGCCGTCCTATGGTGGACTGGATTTTTGAGGATGAAACCTATACCGGGCAGTATCATCAGTATTTTGCGGATTTTTTGGAGAGAATGGATTTTGATGAAATCATCGATACGACGGCGGAGCTGATCGCACCTTATGTGGAAAAGGATCCTACAAAGTTTTATACTTATGAGGAATTTGAAACGGGAGCTGCCGCGCTGAAAGAATTTTGCAGGCTGCGGAAGGAAAGCGTGGAGGGGCAGCTTTTTGGCAGTATCCCGGCTGACAGCTTTGGACAGGCAGAGGATAGTTCCACCCTGGTGGATGCCTCTCACCTTAACCTGTCGGATATGGGAACCATGGAGCACAGAGGGGAAGGCTTCGGAAGAAGATAAGGCCACTGTTTGTGAGCGGCCCTTGGGCCGTGAATAGCAAAGAAAAGGCTTTGCAGTAAGACCCGATATCCGATATAATGATGATAAATCGCGAAAGGAGAAGGGGACGATGATTTTACAGAGCAAAAGGGTATGGCTGGGCGGTCAGTTCGTGGCTGCCCAACTGGAGATTGCAGGGGAGAAGATTCAGCGCGTTTATCCCTGGGGAACCCAAAAGGCGGATGAGGATTATGGGAGAGCACGGATTGTGCCGGGATTTATCGATGTCCACACCCATGGTTCCTATGGCTTTGACACCAATGATGCCAAGCCAGAGGGGCTGCGTGACTGGATGAAGCGGATTCCGGAGGAGGGGGTGACAGGGATACTGCCTACCACCGTGACACAAATGCCGGACGTGCTTACAGCAGCGGTTGCCAATGTGGCAAGGGTGGCGGAGGAAGGCTATGAGGGGGCGGAAATTCTGGGGATTCATTTCGAGGGCCCTTATCTTGATATGGATTATAAAGGCGCTCAGCCGCCGGAGGCCATTGCCAAAGCCACAGTGGAAGAGTTTTGCAGGTATCAGGAGGCGGCCCATGGCATGATCCGGTATATTACCCTTGCACCGGAGCATGATGAGGATTTTGCCCTGACCAGATACTGCCGTGAACATGGGGTGATGGTGAGCATGGGACATTCCTCGGCAGATTATGAGACTGCGCTGATGGGGATTGCCAATGGAGCCATGAGCATGACTCATGTGTACAATGGTATGACGGCTTACCATCACAGAAAGCCCGGATTGGTGGGTACGGCCTTTCGGGTGCGGGATATTTACGGGGAAGTAATCTGCGATGGCTGTCACAGCCATCTGGCGGCGCTGAATAATTTCTTTGCATCCAAGGGACGGGACTATGCCATCATGATTACAGATTCCCTGCGGGCAAAGCATTGTCCGGCGGGGGGAGAATATGATCTGGGAGGGCATCCCATCGAGATTGGAGAGGACGGGCTGGCAAGGCTGAAGGGCACGGACACCATTGCGGGCAGCACTCTGAACATGAATCAGGGGCTCAGGATTCTGGTGGAGGAGGCCATGGTGCCCTTTGATGCGGCGCTGAATTCCTGCACCATTAACCCGGCAAGAGCATTGGGAGTGGATGAGCGTAAGGGAAGCCTTACGGCAGGCTGTGACGCAGATGTGGTGGTGCTTGCGGATGATTACCGGGTCATTCAGACCTACTGCAGAGGAAAGACCATGCTGTAGAGGAAAAGAGGGCGGGAAAGGACACAGGATGAAGGTTGTAATAGCAATGGATTCTTTTAAGGGAAGCCTCTCTTCCATGGAAGCCGGAAATGCGGTCAGGGAGGGTCTTTTGCGGGTATTTCCCGGGGCGGCGGCAGTGATAAAGCCCCTTGCCGACGGCGGGGAAGGGACGGTGGAGGCGCTTGTGACGGGCATGGGCGGTGTGATGGAGTCTGTCACGGTGACAGGCCCTTTGGGAGAGCCGGTAGCGTGCAGGTACGGGATGATTGAAAAGGGGGACGCAGCCAGTGAGGATGGCGTTTCGGTCAAAACTGCGGTTATCGAAATGGCAGGAGCGGCAGGGCTTGTTCTGGCGCCCCCTGAAAAAAGAAATCCCTTTTTTACCACCACCTATGGAGTGGGAGAGGTGATCCGCGACGGGATTCAAAAAGGATGTCGGCGTTTCCTGGTGGGGATTGGCGGCAGCGCCACCAATGACGGCGGTGTGGGAATGCTGCAGGCTCTGGGCTATGATTTTCTGGATGAAGAGGGAAATCAGATTCCATTCGGGGCGCAGGGACTGGAAAAGCTGTGCAGAATCACAGACGATCACGTGCTGCCGGAACTGAAAGAATGTGAATTTAGGATTGCCTGTGATGTGGAAAATCCTCTCTGCGGACAATCGGGCTGCAGCGCGGTTTATGGCCCGCAAAAGGGGGCGGATGAGGATATGGTTCGCAGGATGGATGAGTGGATGGCTCATTATGCGTCTCTGGCAAAGAAGAAGTGTCCGAAGGCGGATCCGTGGCAAAAGGGAGCAGGGGCAGCAGGCGGCCTGGGCTTTGCTTTTGTGACCTTTACCAACGCGGAACTGGAGTCAGGGATTCAGATTGTGCTCAGGGAAACAGGGCTTGCTCAGGAAATCTGCGACGCAGATCTGGTGATCACCGGAGAGGGCAGGCTGGATGGGCAGACTGCCATGGGAAAAGCCCCTGTTGGCGTAGCCAGGCTGGCAAAGAGTTATGGTAAGACAGTTTTTGCCCTGGCGGGCAGTGTGACAAGAGAGGCCAGGGGCTGCAACGCTCAGGGAATTGATGCCTTTTTTCCTGCGGTAAGGGGGATTACCACCCTGTCAGAAGCCATGGAAAAGGAAAATGCCCGGGCTAACCTGGCGGATACGGCGGAGCAGGTGTTTCGATGCTATATGGCCGGACTTAATGGGAGCCTGCGCCTGTGATTGGAAAAGCTTCTTTCCACAGGAAAATAAGATGACACTTAATGTCAAAGCTCGTGAAGAAAAATTATGAAAGCAGGTTGTACAATTATTTTTCAAAGCATATAATAGCGGTATGTATTTTGACAAAACAACGGATACCAGACTTCGTCAGGCATCCTTATGTTAACAACGGGCAGCACGCCTCGCAAGCTGCCCTTATGTTCAAAAGAGAGCAGATGTAACAAAACACTGAGAGGAAGGATGATAAATCATGTGGAACGGAAAATTAAAGGCAGTGACATTCAGCTATGATGACGGTGTGATGATGGACAAACGGCTGGTGGAGATTTTTAACCGCTATGGGATGAAGGCAACCTTCAATCTGAACAGCGGACTGCTCAGCTATGCCAACTGTTTTGAAAAGGACGGGGTGGATATCCATCGTATGAACGCGAATGGACTTGCGCAGCTTTATGCAGGTCATGAGATTGCGGTACACTGTCTGACTCATGCGGATTTGCCCAAATGGGATGATGAGACGGTTTACAATGAAATATGCCTGGATAAGCAAAATCTGGAGAGGATTTTTGAGAGGGAAATCTGTGGAATGGCTTATCCCTTTGGAACCTATGATGAGCGGGTGATGAAGATTGTGGGAGAGAGCAAAATCAAATACGCGAGGACGGTGGAGGAAACAGGAGATTTTGAGATCAGTGAAAATCTTCTGGCTCTGAAAGCAAGCGCCCATCACAGCCGGAAGGATTTATTTGAAATGATTGATCGCTTCCTTAAGCTAAAACCGGAGAAGCCTCAGCTTCTGTATATCTGGGGACACAGCTATGAATTTGAAGTGGAAAAAAACTGGGACCGTATAGAGGAAATCTGCCGCCTTTTGTCGGGGAGGGATGATATTTTTTACGGAACCAACAGCGAGGTGCTGCTGTAAAGGCTCTTGGCCGTATTTGACTTATGAGTTTTAACTTATTATAATAAGGATTGTTGTTATGTCACTGATGGCCGTAGGAAAGCCCTTGGACTTTGAAGGGCCCACCTGCGGCATGAAATGTTTTTAGAATAAGAAAGAAGGAATTGCAATGACAAAAATTGATATTGTGTCCGGATTTCTGGGCGCAGGGAAAACTACCCTGATCAAGAAGCTTCTTGCAGAAGCTCTGGGAGATACGAAGGTGGTGCTGATTGAAAATGAATTTGGGGAAATCGGCATCGACGGAGGTTTTCTTAAGGAGGCAGGTATTGAGATCAAGGAAATGAATTCCGGCTGTATCTGCTGTTCCCTGGTAGGGGATTTCGGTACTTCCTTAAAGGAAGTGATGCACACCTATGCGCCGGAGAGGATTTTGATTGAGCCTTCGGGAGTAGGGAAGCTTTCCGATGTGATGAAAGCCGTGCAGGATGTGATTGACACGAAGGAGGTTGCCTTAAACAGTGCGGTGGCTGTTGTGGACGCTTCAAAATGTAAAATGTATATCAAGAATTTCGGAGAATTTTTTATCAATCAGATCGCCCATGCGGGAACCATTGTGTTAAGCCGCACAGGGAATATTTCAGAAGAGAAGCTGGATAAGTGCATTGCGCTTATCAGGGAGCATAATCAGAAGGCGACGATCATCACAACGCCCTGGGAAGATTTGGATGGAAAGGATATTCTGAAGACCATCGAGGGCGCCGGAGATCTGGAAGCGGAGATGATGGCGGAGCTTGCAGCAAACCGCAACAAGGAAGAGGAGCATCACCACCATCATCACGGTGAGGAATGCGGCTGCGGTCATGATCACCACCACGATGGGGACGAAGAGCATGAACACCATCACCATCATGAAGAAGAGGAGCACGAACACCATCATCATCACGATGAGGAAAGCCATGAGCACCATCATGAGGAGGGGCATCACCACCATGATGGAAAGGAATGCAGCTGCGGCCATCATCATGACGGAGAGCATCATCATCACCATGCGGATGAGGTATTTACAAGCTGGGGAATGGAAACGCCGGCGGCGTACAGCAAGGATGAGATCGGGCACATTCTGGAGGAGCTTGAGGATGAAAGCGAATATGGTTTCGTTCTTCGGGCCAAGGGTATGGTACCTGGAAAGGACGGCGGATGGGTGTATTTTGACTATGTACCCGGAGAGAGCAATGTGCGTGAAGGTAAGCCGGACGTGACAGGAAAATTCTGTGTGATCGGTTCCAAGTTGAAGGAAGATGCGCTGAAAACTCTTTTTGAGAGTGCAAGAGCATAAAAAGTATGACAGGGAGGATGATCATGAAACCTGTTTATATCATAAACGGTTTTCTGGAAAGCGGGAAGACGGAATTCATCACTTTCACCTTAGACCAGCCCTATTTCCAGGTGAGAGGAAAAACTCTGCTGCTCCTCTGCGAGGAGGGAGAAGTAGAGTATGATGAGGAGCTTCTTAAAAGAACCCGCACGGAGCTGGTGCTGATTGAGGAGGAAGAGGATTTAGCTTCCGCCCATTTGCTGGAGCTTGAGAAGAAATATCGGCCGGAGCGCATCATTATCGAATACAACGGCATGTGGAATTATAAAAATTTGAAGCTTCCCTTCCACTGGAAGATCGAGCAGCAGATCACAATTATAGATGCGTCCACGTTCCCCATGTATTTCACCAACATGAGATCGCTTCTGGCGGAGATGCTGCGTAAATCGGAGATGATTATCTTCAACCGCTGTGATGAGGTGGAGGATTTAAGTCTTTACAGGAGAAATATCAAGGCCATCAACCAGCAGGCAGATATAGTGTTTGAGGGTGCGGAAGGGGAGATCAACCAGATTTTTGAGGAAGATTTGCCCTACTCACTGGACGCGCCCGTGATCGAGCTGGATAATGAAGGCTACGGCATCTGGTATCTGGACAGTCTGGATAACCTGGAGCGCTATGTCGGAAAAACCGTACAGTTTATCGGTATGGTGTTAAAGCCGGGAAATTTTCCCAAAGGATTTTTTGTGCCTGGAAGAATGGCGATGACCTGTTGTGCGGATGATATGGCATTTTTGGGTTTTGCCTGCGAATATGAAGGGTGCGATCAGCTTTCCGATAAGCAGTGGGTCAAAGTAACCGCAAAGGTGGCAAAGGAATATTTTGCGGATTACGGCGGGGAAGGACCGGTACTTAAAGCGATCAGCGTTGAAAAGACCAGAGCGCCTAAGGAGGCAGTGATCAGCTTTATGTAAAGCGGCAGATGTCATGCCGGCAGGCTGTCTTTATGTAATTTAAGTAAAGTACGGGAGAGAAGTTTCATGTATCAGTATTCTGTAATACAGTGGCTGTTTTTCTTTTATTTTTACTGTTTTTTCGGATGGGTTTTTGAATCCACCTTTGTCTCTCTCAAGAGCAGGAAATTTGTAAACAGAGGATTTATGCGGGGGCCATTCCTTCCCATATATGGAAGCGGGGCCATCATGATGCTGGTGGTATCCATGCCCTTTCAGGATCATATTTTCCTGACTTATATTGCAGGGTGCATCGGGGCCACTGCGCTGGAACTGGTGACAGGAATCCTTATGGAATCTCTTTTCAAGGTGCGGTACTGGGATTACTCCGACCAGAAGTTTAATTATAAGGGACATATCTGCCTTTCATCTACCATAGCATGGGGGTTTTTGACCATATTGATGACAGAATTCGTCCACAGGGGAGTAGAACAGGCAGTATCCCTGATCCCTTACAGAGTGATTACGGTGGTGACCCTGGTGCTGACGGTTTATATTATTATAGACTTTACCCTTTCCTTCAAAGCGGCTATGGATCTGCGGGATGTGCTTATCGGCCTGGAAAAGGCAAAACAGGAGATGGAACGGATCCAAAAGCGTCTGGATGTGCTTATTGCGGTTGCTAATGAGGAAATTGAAACCCGCAGGCAGGAAAACAGCATGCGGATGGATGAGCTGACGGAGAGCATCGAAGCGAAATTTGCTTCCCTGAAGGAGCGTTTCAGGATAAGTCCTCCGGAGTTTATGGCAGATGTGCGGGATGAGATTCTGGATCTGCGCAGCAGATATTCTGTGGAAAAGGAGCAGAGGCAGCAGTTTAAGGGCCTTAAGGATTTCTACCAGAGAAGCCTGATCAAGGGCAACCCCGGCATGTACTCCAAGCGGTTTGGCGAGGCTCTTGAGGAGCTTAAGAAGGCAGCGAATGAGTGGAAGAAAAAATAAAATTTTTTAAATAATAAAAATTCAAATTGGGTATTGACGAATTGCGTCATAAATGGTAATATATCATTCGTGGCGTGAGTCAAGCGGAAGTGTCGGAACTGGCAGACGAGCAAGACTAAGGATCTTGTGAGCATTGCGCTCGTGTGGGTTCAAGTCCCATCTTCCGCATAAATAACGATAAATCCTGAGAAATCAAGGTTTGTCGTTATTTTTATATTTTTTGAAGGTATTGGTTTTAAAGCCATGTTTTAGAGTAGTCTTGCGAAGCTATTTTGAGAGAGAATACTTTTACAGGAACATCCATAATTGGATAGACTTCATGCCACTGTTCTGTTATATTGATATTGTAGCAATACAGGCTGTAATGAAGAAAGCAGGTGGTAATATGGGCATGACGGATAGCCAGTTCAAAGGTTTTGTGAGATTTGTTTTGGATGATATTAGAGAAGTCCTTGAAAATTTAGAGGATGGCAGCAAGGAAAAAGAGAAGTTGCAAAAAGTAGCGGATAATTTACAACAAACACTTGAAGATTAGGTAGTGAAAACTACTTGAGCAGGAGGTGAAATAGTATGCCTGGTAATGCTGAAATTGCAAAAGATACTATTGAACAATTTAAAAAAGTGCAGCGGTATATGATAGCGGCAAAGAAAGAAGATGCAAAAGAAACATATAAAATTTTAAAAGAAGAATATCTTTCTTTAAAGGCTTTACTAAATGTTATTGGCGTGAATTTGATAGATATTGATTTGATAAAAGAATAAATCGCTTAAAAGCCGGTTTTGTCGGGAGTTATGGATGCTATAAAATCATCCATACTCCCGGTTTTTTGAGTGTTACAGTTCACGGCCTAACCGATAAAGAAAAACCTCGCAGATACTGACTGCGGGGTTTGCATGGTTAACAGGAGGTGCATATATAAACATTACACCTCCAGACCGGTATTAAATCTTTCCGTGACTGATTCATATAAATTTTTACCCCCTGCTTTGATGGACTGGATTATGCTTAAGCCGTCACAAAACCAGTCTACTCCATCCTGAGAGCGGAAGCACATCACCTGGGCTGCTTTCCGTTTAAATTTTCTTGCACATCTTTCTGCAAGGTTATTATCCGGCTCCACGGACGGATTATGTAAAAAGAGTGTGTACCTCTCTTTTTCCTCTGCCATCCGTTTGTACAGGTTATACCCTTCTTTGAAGTATTCGCTGGGCGGCTCATACTCATACTCTGATTTTGCTGCTGCCATGATCTCATCATATCTCCGGTCTAATTCGGCTGCTTTTTCAGGCGCTTCTTTCCCTCCATCCTGTATATCATTCCAGTAAGTGACGGCATCTTTGATCCATTCCTTCATCATGGTATTCCATGTGAGGCCTTTCTCGTTTTCTATGCTGTTTATGATATATCTTTTTATGTGTGCCATACATTCCTGGTTTTGGGATCCATGTTTTATCAATGCCGCTTCATGGTCACTGACCAGGATCCCGTCATAGAATTCCAAAGGCGAACCTGCTACGCCTTCATCCCCTTTTTTAGGGCGGCCCTGATACAATACCATATCGCCCGCGGCACAGATCATAACCGAAGTCTGGCTTCCATTCATCCTGCCAAATGTAAAATCCGCATACATGACAGGGGCGGAAAAGAGTTTCAGGAAAATCTCATCCCTCTCTTCTTTTGTCTGTTCTGAAAATTGTCTGGAGAGGCTGCAGATAAGGCCGGTGGACAGGTCAAGGTTCCCGCCGGTGACTTCCTTTATGAAATTCTGCGTTTTCCCGATGCTGACGTAGCATTCATTGTTCAGCAGGTATGCAAATGCTTTTACCGTGCCGTCATAAGTTACTTCATCTTTTAAGCCTTCCGGGAAAGCGGCATGCACCCTCTGCCCTGTTGTCTGGTTCCTGAATTCCGGCGTGTTGTACTCGGTCACTTCAACGCCCACATGCAGTTTTACCAGCTGCTTGCGGACCGTATTTCCGGTTTCTTTGAAGTTTGGGTCGTCTTTATATATAGAAGGAGCAGGGATGGATATGACCTCTGTTGGCTCCAGACGCTTACGTTCATGATGGATGTGCCCCTTCTGGCCGCCTGGTTTTTTGCCGCTTTTCTCCCTTCCGTTCGGGATGGTCTTGTGGTCAGGGCTCTGTGAAGAGGACTTGGAAGAATTCGTATAATCCTTATTGATGCGCGCCGTTAATCCGGCTATTTTCTGTTCTGCTTCATAGAGGGCCGATTTTACTTCGTATAATTCATGGTTTTTATCCCTCAGCCTCTCCAGTGCGTCGTCTCTCTGGCGTTCCACTTCGAGGACGCGTTGTAAAAGGCGTGCGTTCTCTTTGCGCAGGGCAGATTTCTCCGCATCTGCTTCCTTGTAAACATCATCAAATATTTCAGACCATATTTTCCGGACATTGACCGTCTGCGCATGGGCCTTTCCAAGTTCCCCCTCCAGCTTACGGATCCTGGCATTTTGTCTGCGGAAAGCGGCTTTAAACTGTTCCTGCATCTGCACATACTTTTCTCCGGATTCAAAAGCTTTCACTTTATCTTCTGCAGCTTTAAGCCTTATTCTTAATGCACCTGTATCAAAAGACGCGCTGATGGACATGGCAGCCTCCTGGTTAATTTTTCCTTAGTTCTTTGATCTGTTTCTCTAATGACTTAATAAGCGTTTCCTGGGCTTCATACTTTTTCAGAAGCTTTTCATACATTTTTTTATAGTCAGTACCGCCCGAAGCCGGTGTTTTGGGTTTTTTGTTGCGTCCATCTGTCGGGACAATCTCCCCGGTGTCCGGATCAACTTTTCCAATAAGTTTTCTCTTTGCCCGGGTCATCTTTTTTTCAGGATCCCAGTAAGAATGGGACTCATATACATAAGTAATGCCGGAACGTTTGTCGTGCTGTTTAATGATTGCCATAAAGCTTCACCCCCATATGGTTATGTATATATTATATCACATAACCATATAAAATACAATAGAAAAGTGTCAAAAAATACTGAAAATCCAGCATTTTTTTGACACTTGCACACTATAATTCATATGGTTATGAAAACTCAGGAATTCCAGAAATCCTAATCGGCTAAGCCGTGAATTGTAACTTTTGAGTTGTGGCAGTATAATACTCTTCGATAATTGAATAGACTTTGCACCTTGATTGTGATATACTTATATCGTAGCAATAAGTACAAGCCACAATTTGAAAGCAGGTGATTGTATGCTATCAGATATTGAAGTAATCAAACAAGCCCTTGATGATTTCACAAAAGTACAAAGTCATATGCTGATAGCAAAAGAAGAAGGCGCGATAAAGACATATACAAGTCTTAAAAAGGGGTATCTAACAATTAAGGCGCTGCTTAATGTTTCTGGTGTAAATCTGACAGACATTGACGAAATAAAGGAATAACCACAGAAAGACTATTGAATTGAGGTAAAATGATATGCCAAACAATGAAAAAGAATATAACGGTTATCTATTTGATCAGCTTTCCATTTTAGAAAGGCTTGAAAGAGTTGCAAAAGAAGAAAAAGCTGAGGCTGTTATAAAAGAGATCGAATTTGAGCGGAGGCAAATTGAGAGAAAGCTTTACCAAAGGGCACCACTTATAAATGAATAATCAACGGATCCTTTAGAGAGTGTCAAAAATTTTGGCACTCTCTTCGTTATTAGAACTTTACTAAATGTTATTGGCGTGGATTTGATAGATATTGATTTGATAAAAGCTCTTCGACATATGATATAATTCAAATTGATAAATTGAGAAAATTCTTTAGGAGGCAGTTTGTATGGTTGAAAAGAATATTCGCAGTATATTTTCAGAATATCCCGAAGTTATTTATGGATTTACTAGTATTTCTTACAGTGAATATGCAAGCGCTTATAAATCTGCTTTAGTATTTGCAGTTCCTTACGGGGAACAGTTAACAATTGAAACATATTCTGAAGAAAAATTTGAAAAAGGGATTCAGGATGCAAAAAGAGTTCTGGACAGAATTTTAATACAACTGCAGAAAATGCTTGATGAATATAAAGTAAAATATTACATTCCTCCTGTAGCTCAAAACAATGAGATAGATTTGACGGCGCCTTTTTCTTTCAAGTTTGCCGCAGTAAATGCCGGATTGGGTTGGATTGGAAAAAATGATGTTGTCATTACAGAAAGATATGGGCCAAGGATAAGACTGTCTGTGATCTTAATAAATGAGCAATTTGTTTACGCCGACAAAATCTTAAAAAGCAATTGTCCGGAAAATTGCAGAAAATGTGTTGATGTGTGCCCGCATAAAGCATTGAAGGATGTGCAATGGAATATTAACTCATTAAGAAGTGGTATAATAGATTATAGGCTATGTAATGAAAAAAGGAGTCTATATATTAAAACGCATGGAAGAAAAAATGCCTGCGGTCTTTGCATGGTGGTCTGCCCATTTGGAGTATCATAATTTTCGGCTTGTAAACTTGGGTAGTGAGAATACTGGCAGAGGGCGGCGTGACTACTGAATTTCGTTCTGTACAAAAATCAGTCAATCGCCTGATAATTACATCAGAATAGGTCATATAATATCTCCTTTGAATACAACGTTAAAAAGAGTATAGGAGATTTCAAAAGCAACTAAAATATAAAGGTGTAAAGTCTATTGGATTATTAAGGCTTTACACCTCGCTTTTTACAGGTGAAGAAAAGATTTGACATGAAAATTTTAATGATCGATATTGACACTCTGCGGCGGATCATATGGGATGTTATGGATATGGACGCAATACAACTCCGAACATTGATCAGGTGGCAGCCGAGGCAGTTCGCTTTGAAAATTATTATTGTTCGGATGCGCCCTGCCTGCCCTCCCGTGCAAGTCTGGTGACCGGGATGTTTGGGATTCGCAATGGAGTTGTCGGACATGGTGGAACTGGCGCTGACCGCCCGTCTGACAACCTCTGCCATAATTACCTTTTCTAAGATTCTATTGCTGAATAAGCGATAGCATCAACTTGGAAAAACAAATTATTTGGATCAGCAAATTCAGTTTGAAATGATTTGCGAGCAGGGTATTTGCCATTAAATCTTCGTTTAATTACCTTTTCCATTATTGGAATATCCCAGATATTCTTGAACAGACAATTCATCTGCACGACACTTTCAAGTGTCAATCCCACTAATGCCAGCCGTTCCTCCATTTCATCAAAAGCACCTTCAATTTGCTCTTCAACAGTGCCGCCTATATTGCGGACACAGTAATTTATAAAGCAATAGTCTCCTGCCTGAATGATTCCTGAATGTGCCCAGTCCTCATTAATATTATATCTTTTGATTTCTTTCATTTTGCCGCACTCCTTTCATCTTTGTTCCTCATATTCCATTTGTATTTCTTTGCAGGTTCTTATAATGCGTTCCTTTATTTCTTGCGGTTCGATAATCCTGGCCTTGTTTCCAAAGGAAAGAACCACGCCATACCAAAATGTTTCATGTTCCGGTACAGAAAAAGAAAATTCAAAATCTCCATTTTCAAATTCCTGTGTAATCCGTCCATTTAAATATTCTCTGCATTTTGCTTTTATGATTGCCTTTCCGTATAGTTTGATATGTACAATGTCATCGCTGCTATCTTTCATTTGAATATCCGAAAACGTATGAGCATTTGGGAATTTTATATCCGTTGTCTGTAGATTATCCATACGAACTAATTTAAACAGGCAATAATCCTGATATTTTTCATAATATCCAATCAGATACCAGTTGTACCATTTATATTGGAGGCGAATCGGTTCTACCTGGATATCCTTTACTTCATCATGACTATTTGTATAAGAAAATCGAACGGCACATTTTTCTTTGATTGCATCTTCCAACAGCATTAATTGTTCCTTTATTTTGTCATCTTCATTTGCAACACCAAAGTCCACAGAAACAGCGGTATTCCCCGTAGGGTTTATATTCTGCATTTTTGATAGTGCCTGCTTTAGGCTTTTGCTTGTATACGCACTGGCCATCCCTTTCAGTGCAGTAACAATCCAATCATATTCGTGGTTTGTCGTAACCTGCTTTTCTAAAACAAAGCCGTCCATGATCTGATAGCCGCCTTCCACACCATAAAAAGATTGAATCGGGATACCCGCCTGATCTAGTGATTCTAAATCCCGCATAATTGTTCTGGGGGATACTTCAAATTCTTCTGCTAATTTCTGTGCTGATGTCCGACCATGATTTGATAAATAAACAACAATGCTTATAAGCCTGTCAATCTTCATCTTTTCTCCTTTCCGCCCTAGTATAGCAAACAAACTATGACACCATTATGTCATAGTTCATTTAAAGAAACAATTATATCGAATTTGTCTTGCCAAACTACTGACGTATCTTTTGTATCCGTCTATTGAAACAATAGCAAAAAACTTGGTACAATATGGGTATTATATGGAAATACAAATTAATGGAGGTGGCGAAAAATGAGAAGGAAAGACAGAGAAGTAAGCGATAGCAAAGTGATAACAGAAATATTGAATATGTGCAAGACGGCAAGTGTAGCTATGGTTGATGGCAATGTGCCATATGTTATCCCCCTGAGTTATGGTTATGAGATAAAGGATAGTACTCTGATTCTCTATTTTCACTGCGCCAAAGAGGGAAGAAAAACAGATATCTTAAAGCGTGATAGCAGAGTATGCTTTACCATTTTTAATGAAGGGAAACCTTTGTACGCAGAAAAGCCGTGTCATTCGGGATATTATTATTCAAGCATTATTGGAAACGGGGTAGTGGAGTTCATAGAGAAATCATCCGATAAACAATATGCTTTAAGCAAAATGTTTGAACATCAATCAGGGAGAAAGGTAGAATTTACAGAGGCGCAGGCGGATTCTGTATGTGTGTTTAAAATTGTTGCAAAGGATTATACGGGGAAACAAAAGCCCGTGCCGGGTAATTGAGAAAATGTAAAATTGCGTGAAAATATATGAGGATTATAATGGATAGCTATTGATAATACTTCTGCAGTTCAACTGCTTGTTAAAAGACTTTTAGGGAAAAAAATCAATACTGTCAAAAAGAATAGACTTTGATTTCTGGCTGTGTTATACTGAATGTGTCACAAGACAGCCGTTTCGTAATCGGGAGGTGAAGGTAAATGCCGAATACTAATTTAGAGATTATACAAAAAGCTATGGAAGACTTTAAGAAAATTCAGGAATATATGTTATTGGCAAAAGAAGAAAACTCAACTAAAACATATGAAAAATTGAAAGATGAATATTTGTATTTGAAAAGTTTCCTGAATGTTGCAGGCGTAAATCTCACAAATCTTGACAAGATCAAAGAGTAATTGGAGTGTGCAATAAACGAAAAAGGAAAAACGTTATGTAGACACATCATGATGGCAGTTAGACGGCAGTACCACATCTAAAGGAGCGGTATCTGCCGTCTTCCAATTTATAGTCCTCTTTCTCACATGAGTTACAGCGTTCTGCAGAAGTTCCTGCGTTGTATTCTAGTCTTATTTTTTCAAAAATCGGCTGACGTTTTTGCCAGAAAATTGACGTTCCTGCCAAATACCTTGCTCTTTGGCTGAAATATAGTATAAATAAATAGAATCCTCAGCAATCTAAATTCTTTCGTGTATCTTGGTATCTGATAAGATAATATAATGATTAAAATTGTTATATGGAGGAAACAGAATGAAAGAACACATTTTAACAGAGGTTGAGATTGCCGGATTTGAAAAATATTTAAAGGATGAGGAACGGGAAAAAGCCACCATCGAAAAGTATCTGCACGATCTGCGCAGCTTCTATACATGGCTTGACGGAAGAACACTCACAAAAGAAATGGTTGTAGAGTGGAAGGGGTGCCTGCAAAAGGAGGGACTGGCCTCTGTTACGGTTAACGGAAAGCTGTCTGCACTCAATGGCTTTTTCAGGTTTATGGGCTGGGAAGAGTGCAGGGTAAAATTCCTGCGGATTCAGAGGCAAATGTTTCGCAGACAGTCGAAGGAACTGACGAAGGAAGAATATAAGCGTCTGTTAGGTACGGCTGACAGGGAGGGGAAGAAAAGACTCAAGCTTATGATGGAAACAATCTGCGCCACTGGCATAAGGGTCAGCGAGCTAGCCTATATTACTGTGGAGGCTGCCAGAGAGGGACGGGCAGAGGTGGACTTAAAGGGTAAAATCCGCGTGATCCTTCTTCCAGGGAAGCTTTGCCGTAAGCTCCTTAATTATGCGGAGGAACAAAAAATCGCGTCCGGCGAAATCTTTCTCACGAAAAACGGAAAGGGAATATCAAGAAGGCAGGTGTGGCGTGAGATGAAAGAACTCTGCAAAAGGGCAGGGATAGAGGGCTCCAAGGTATTTCCCCATAACCTTCGCCATCTGTTTGCCACATCTTTTTATAAGGTATGCAAGGATGTGGTCAAGCTGGCTGATATTTTGGGGCATAGCTCTGTGGAAACTACCCGGATCTATCTGATGACGGCCGGAGGAGAGCATACAAGACAGTTGGAACAGATGGAACTGCTCTCGTAAACAGAATCAATATTCTGACTACTGCTGGAACAATAAAAATACATATTGCTTTATTATAGCACAGATAATTTTAGGATTTCAATTCTAATTTAGGAATTTTGAGTATGAAGGAGTAAGACCGCAAGAAAATTTTTTCGACGGTCTTATTCCTTTTCGATTTTTTCCCGCTCTAAAGGTTAGATTTTTCAATTTTCTTTTCTCCTTTGAGCTTTTTTTTCTAATTATCCCCAAATATGGTAGTCAGAATATTGAATCTGTCAATGACAAGTCAGTCTGGCAGCGTCAGGCTGTAAGGCCTTAACGAAAGCAGGAGCAGAGGAAAGGAGAATGTTCTATGTCTATGTCAAAAGAAGAAAAGGTGAGCATGGAAAAAATAGATGATTTTTTGTTATATCTGACAGAAAAAGGGCGGGGAAAATCGTCACTGCAGAGCTACAGGAGAAAATTGCTGGAGCTTTACAGATACCTGCCGGAGGAGAAATATATAAATGAGGAGACTGGACCGGGATGGAAGAAACACTTAGAGCAGCAGGGCCTGCAGCCGGCAACAGTCAATACGAACCTGTCAATATGGAATAGCTTTGTGCAGTATCTGGGACATCGGGAATGGCAGATGGGGGACTTTAATCGGGAGGCAGAAAATGTGCAGCCAGAGCTCAGCAGAACAGAGTATCTGCGTCTTTTATCTGCAGCCAAGCAAATGGGGAAAGAGAAATCCTACCTTCTGATAAAAACTTTAGGGGGAGCCGGGATGCGGATACAGGAACTGCCGCAGCTTACCGTGGAAGCAGTAACCAGGGGAATGGTGGAGCTGGAATATCACAATTCCCGTCAGAAGAGGATTCTGCATTTACCAGAGGGACTTAAGGAAGAATTGCTAGACTATGCCTGTCGGGAAGGGATAAAGAATGGTCCGGTGTTTGGAACGTCGGATGGAGTGCCCATGGCGCGCTCTAGTGTAAACTATTTTATTAATATGGTATGCCATGATGCACAGGTAGCAGAGGAAAAGGCCAATCCAAGGTGCCTGTGGAAGATGTATCAGGAAACTTGTAAGGGAATCAGAGCTAATGTGGCTGTTCTGATCGAGCAGTCCTATCAGAAAATACTGGAGGAAGAACAGTTGGTTATGGGATGGAAGGCATGATAAGGCATATGGATTTAATGAAGAAGCAGAGAAAAAATAGCGGCGGAAAAATTTTACTGGAGAAATACAATGATAAATCAAGTATTAAGAAAAGAAAAAAAATTTCTTTTACAGCAGCAGGAATTTTTTCTTTTGAAAAACAGACTTGCCAAAGTGCTTCCAGGGGATCCTCATAACGGGCCGCTGGGGTACCCGGTTAGGTCTTTGTATTTTGATACGATTTACGATAAGGATTTTTTTGAAAAGCTGGATGGGGTGGAGCTTCGGAGAAAGATCCGGCTGCGCTGCTACAGTCCGGAGAGTGAATTCGCCATGTTGGAGATCAAGCAAAAGCAGGGAGAGTTACAGTTAAAGCGCTCTCTGCGCGTGGAGCGCGAAGACGCGATGCGGCTTGCGAAGGGGGACTACAGTCCGCTTCTTAAATATAGAGGGGACAGAGCGGATTTTGCACTGGAATGTTATGCGATTATGAACAAATTCTGTTATCTCCCCAAGACAATCGTAGAATATCAGAGGATGGCCTACATTGCCAAGGAGAACAAGATTCGTATCACATTTGACCAGAATATTGTTTCCACAGAAAGCGTTATGGAGCTGTTCTCACCATGTCTTATTATGAATCCGGTGATGGACAAAGCCTTAGTGGTTCTGGAGGTCAAGTATAATCATTTTTTGCTTGGGTACATACAGCAAATATTAAATAAGGCGGACCGGTCGGAGGTGTCTGTGAGTAAATATTATCTGGCAAGACAAAATGCCTATCGTACACACTTATAAAGGAGAAGAGTATGAAAAATCAGATCTATGAGCTATTGTCTAAAGAAGAGGGGCTGATGCCCCAGGAGATTGCCGCCCATATATTAATGGCGGCAGTGATTGGAATGGTTATTTATATTTCCTATGCGATTTCCCACAGGGGAACCATATACAGCAAAAAATTCAATGTTTCCCTTCTGATTCTTACGACGCTGACCGGAACGGTTATGACTGTTATCGGTAATAATGTTGCTCTGTCTCTTGGCATGGTTGGCGCGCTGTCTATTGTTCGTTTCCGAACGGCGCTGAAGGATACCCGTGATACAGTTTATGTATTCTGGACCATTATCGGAGGTATCTGCTGCGGAGTCGGGGATTATTTAGTGGCGGCTACTGGAAGCGGGGTCGTGTTTATCCTGCTATTACTCTTTGGGGCGGTAAAAAATGATAATCGTATGCTGCTGATTATTCGTGGCAGCAGAAATGCCGGAAACAGTATCAAGGCTCTCGTATATAAGCTGTTTGGCGGAAAAGCTCTCATGCGTGTGGAGAATACTTCTGCAGACACAGTAGAACTGATTTATGAGTTTTCGAATAAAACTCTTGAAAAAGCAGAGAAGGAGAATGGGAATATATGCGATGCGATTTATGACATTGGACAGATTGAGTATGCAAATATGGTTCTTCAAAATGATGAAGTATCCTCTTAACAGGAAAGGTCAGTGAATGAGCTATGAGATATAAATTAGCGGGATTAATCGCTGTTATGGTTGCCGTGACTGTGGCTGCAGCGGTGCCCATGCTGATGCCGGATGAAAATGACAGGGTACATCAGCACCTGGTATACGAAGAAAAGGCGGCCTGCACCAGAGAGCATGAGGCAGGCGAATTGTGTACGCATCTTCCGCTGGTAGTGATTGACACTGCGGGAAAGGAAATTCCGGGAAAGCCGTTGAAGGATAGTATAGATGAAAATGAGCAGATAGAGACAAGGTATTCAAGGGCGGCGGATGGAGATACACGAATAGGCGCTTCAATGAAGATAATTGACAATGAGGGCTATAACCACGCAGATGATGATGCGGCGGTGGATACAAAGATCCGTATCCGTGTCCGCGGGCGTTCCTCAAGGTATTTTGAGAAGAGCAGTTATGCCATTAAGCTGGTAAATAACGATCAGACCAATAATGACCAGAGTGTGATGGGGATGGATCCTCATCATGACTGGGTGTTGTACGGCCCGTATCTGGACAAGACGGATCTGCGCAATTATATGTTTTACAATATCTCCGGGGAGATCATGGACTATGCACCCAACGTGCGGTACTGTGAGGTAATTCTAAATGGCCGGTATCAGGGGCTGTATGTGATGACAGAAAGTATCACAGCGGGGGAAAACGGTTCCAGACTGGAGATTGAAGTAAACAAAAAGTATCAGACTTATACCGGTTATGTGGTTCGGATGGATCAGAATCATGATTATGATCTGAAGAACCATGTGGATACATTTACCGGATACACCTATCGCAGAGAGAAAAATAGAAATTGGGAGATCGTGTACCCAGGAGACTCTAAGCTGACGCCTAGGATAGAACGCAGCATTGCCCAGGATTTTTCAGATTTTGAGAAAGCTCTGTATTCCTATGACTATGACAGTGATACGGCGGGCTATAAAAAATATATCGATGTGGAGTCTTTTGTTGATGCATATTTGATCAGTGAGATCACGGCAAACAATGATTTCGGCGGTCTTTCCACTTATTTGTACAAGGGCACGGATAACCGTTTAAGAGTCTGTATGTGGGATTTTAACAATAGTTGTGATAATTTCGTTGATGTATCGACGGGCTGGAGAAGTTTTGAGCTGGATACGATCGTATGGTACGGTATGCTGATGCGGGATGAAGATTTTACAGAGCGGGTGATCGACCGGTATCGCTTTTTGAGAGAGAGATGGCTTAGCGATGAATATGTGGAAGCGTATATCGATGGAACGGTGGCTTTCCTGGGAGATGCGGTAGAGAGGGATCGTGCGCGGTGGGAGGGTACCTACGCAACAGGATACGGGCTGACGAAGGATGACGCACGGAATCCGAAAACTTATGAGGAAGCTATCGAACAGCTAAAAACCTACCTGCGGCGCCGTCTGGAATGGATCGATGAAAATATAGAATCTTTACGTCAGAATTCGGCGGAATCCAAGGTCAAGAAATATTCAGAGGTTGCAAATTAAGGGAGAACAGCCAGATGAAGAAATATATTCTTATTGTGGCATCCATGCTTTTGCTGTACCTGTGCTGGGATTATGCCTATTATCATCTTGGAATTTATATCAATTTTGGGAAGGAAAAGGACATAAGTTCCTTTATGAAGGCTTTTGGCGATTCTATCTATATGTATGATGAGGACGCCGGGACTTACACTCTTTTTGAAATTAAAGGGATGGATATGGGCTCCGGTGAACCGGGAGAATGGTCAACGGATTATCACATTGATAAGGATACCTATAAGCGCTGGTTTGCACAGATTCAGGAGCTGGGGGCGAATACAATCCGTATCTATACCATACAGGCAGACGATTTTTATAATGCCTATTACGAGTATAACAGTCAGCGGGAGGCGGAGGGAATGGAGCCTTTGTGGATGCTCCACGGCGTCTGGGTGAATGATTATGTGCAGAATTCAGCCAGAGACGCCTATGATGATGATTTTTTGAAAACCTTCCTGAATGACTGCCGTACGATGGTCAATGTGATACATGGAAAGCAAAAGATCTTGCTGGGGCGGATTGCAAGCGCCGGTTCAGGAACCTATTCGCATGACATCTCCAGATGGGTGATTGGATACATTTTGGGGGTAGAGTGGGAGGATGTGACCGTCGCCTACACAGACCATAAATATGAAGGGCTGGATGGTTATACGGGCTATGAAGGCAGATATCTGCGGACTACGGCGGAAGCTACGCCTTTTGAGTGTATGCTGGCACGGGTGGGAGATACGGTGATTGAGTATGAAAGCGAACGGTTTGGGACCCAAAGGCTGCTTGCTTTTTCCAACTGGCCTACAACAGATCCGTTTGATTATGGAAATGAGATTAAATGGTTTTTCGAGAAGTGCGCAAAGGTGGATGTGGAGCATATCAAGACGACAGAAGATTTTCTGGCCGGACAGTTTGCCAGTTATCATGTATATCCCTATTATCCGGATTACCTGCAGTATGAGGAAGACTGGACGCTGTTTGGAATCGGACAGAAGACAGACTATTATACAGATGGAGAGTTAAATACTTACCGGGCGTATCTGGATATGCTTACCAAGCACCATCAGATGCCGGTGGTGATTTCGGAATTCGGAGTCTCTACGGGGCGCGGGATGGCTCAGGTCGACGCCAATACAAACCGAAACCAGGGACATATGTCGGAAAGCGAGCAGGGAGAGGCATTGATTTTGTGCTATGAGGATATCCAGGCTGCCGGATGTGCAGGCTGCTGCGTGTTTACCTGGCAGGATGAATGGTTTAAGAGAACCTGGAATACCATGTACGCGGTGGATTTGAAAAGAACCCCTTACTGGTCGGACTATCAGACGAATGAGCAATATTTTGGCCTTCTATCCTTTGATCCGGGAGAGGAAGAGTCGGTGTGCTATGTGGACGGCGATGTGTCTGAGTGGACGGACCGGGATGTTGTATCCGAAAACCATGGCATGAAATTATCCATGAAATATGACGAAAAATTTATTTATTTTTTAGTACAAAAGGAAAATCTGGATTTCGGGAAAAGAAGTATTTATATTCCCATAGACCTCACGCCCAAAAGCGGCAGTACCTTCTGTGCGGAGCATAAGATCGCTTTCGACAGAGCAGTGGATTTTCTGATTGTCATAAATGGGAAAGAGGACAGCAGAGTGCTGGTGCAGGAGCGGTATGAGGCGCTTCGCGCAAACTATGCGGAAAATATATACGGATTTGACACCTATATAGAGAGCAATGAGCCGGATGTGGATTCCCCTTCTTTTGTAAATATTGATATGGTTTTGAAGCTGGATACTGTGTCAGAAGACTTTCTGGAAAAAGGGGGAAGGGCACAGGTCTTTGAGACAGGTCTTCTGAAATACGGCAATGCGAATCCCAAAAGCAGTGAGTTTGATTCCCTTGCGGATTTTATTTCGGAGGGAGACTATATAGAAATAAAGATACCCTGGCAGCTTTTTAATTTCGCGGATCCTTCTAAAATGGAGATTCATGATGATTATTACGATGATAACTATGGTGTAGCCTACATAAATATCAAAAACATGTATGTGGGGATTGCTGATGAGACGGATCGTGAGGCAAAGGAATCCCAGGCAGTGCCAAGGATCCATCTGGATTCTTACCCGCTGAGAAGATGGGGCAATAAGGTAACCTGGCATGAACGGTTGAAAGCCTCTTATTATGAATTGCAGAAGGTGTGGAAGAATTGAGTCTGCGGGGAGAAAAGTTATGAACATAGAGATATTGGTGTTTTTTTATATGGGTATTTGTGTATCCATGATTCTGTTTAACTGCGTGGTTCTGGCACTCAACATGATACAGAAAAAGCGGATGAACAGAAGAGACAGACGGCTGGAACCGTACATAAGGGAGCAGTTAGAACTGCTGGAACGGGGAGAAGAGATAGAAGAAGGACATCTGGCAGAGATGGAGGAAGTATTCAAAAAGCTGGCGTATCTCAGGAGCTTTGAGGATAGTATGGATGTTCTGGAAAAAGAAAAACCGGAGCTGAGCCGGAAATACTTAAAAGCCCTCAGCCCATGCTTTGTTAATGGAGCGGCCGATTATTTTAAACGGGATATCCTGGAAGCAACCTATTTCACATGGCTGATTAGGAAGTATGAGATTGCAAAAGATGAAAACACAGAATTCTGGACGGAGGAAATGCGAAAGCTTTTGCAGACGTCCAGTATTTATTGCAGGGAAAATGCCCTGAATATTCTGTATGACATGGGAAATGCAGCGGTTGTTGTAAACGCTCTGCTTTTGCTGGATGAGCGCCAGATTTTCCATTATTCTAAGCTGATTCATGATGGAATGCTGGAGTTCAAGGGGGATAAGCAAGAGCTTCTGAAAGAGATATGGAGTGCGTTTGAGAGATTTTCGGTTGACATGAAGGTTACGCTGCTCTCCTATATGCGTTTATCTTCGGCGGAATGCTGCCGGCAGGTGTTTGAAGTAATGATGCGCAATGATCAGGATGATGAAGTATATTTTGCATGTATGAGGTATTTTGGAAGGTTTTATTATGAACCGGTTTATCCCGTGCTTTTGGACATTCTGTCAAATCCGGATGACGGACGATGGGAAAAGGCGGCTATTGCGGCCTCTGTCCTTCGGAATTACCCGTCTGAACGCAGTGTGGATGTGTGCATGCAGGCGCTTTATAGCTCTAACTGGTATATTCGGAACAATGCTGCGGAAACGCTGGAAAGCTTTGGCCTGACTTATGCGGATATGGCGGAGGTGTTTGAGGGAAACGACCGGTATGCGAGGGAAGTCCTCCAGTATTGGTTGGATTACCGATCTGTAAAGGAGGGGAGATGAGAACGCTATGATGGATGGATTGATGGATGCGCTTAAGGTGTTTTTGGATGGAGTAGGAATATTTTTTATTTTGTACCTGGTAGGATACTCCACCTTTCTTTTTGTTTCTGTCGTAGTGGGGTCGGTTACTCTGTTTCAGGAAGCAAAAAAACTCAAGCTCAGGAATGTACTGTCTTCGGATGTTTATATCCCTGTCAGTATTGTGGTGCCGGCATATAACGAAGAGGTAACGGTGGTTGCTACTATTAAATCTCTCTTGTCTCTGGATTACAAAAGCTATGAGATCGTTGTAGTGGATGACGGATCAAAAGACAATACGTCCCAGAAACTGATAGAGGCTTTTCATATGCATCAGGTACATATGCCCATTCGCCTGCAGATTCCCTGCCAGCAGGAGGAGTTTGTTTATCTGAGTACGGCGGAGAAGGTGAAACTGACTCTGATTCGCAAGCGGAATGGAGGGAAGGCGGATGCGCTTAATATGGGAATTAACGCCGCTGCTTATCCTTATTTTATCTGTATCGATGCGGATTCCGTGCTTCAGTATAATTCTCTGACTAACATTGTGAAGCCTATTTTAGAAAATGAAGATGTGGTTGCGGTGGGCGGCTGTATCCGTCCCTGTAATGGATTACAGTTTGAAAACAGCAGGGTAAAAAAGTATCGTCTGCCCAAGAATTTGTTGGCTTGTATGCAGGTGTTGGAATATGACCGTTCTTTTCTGGCATCCCGCATTCTGTTTGATAAATTTAATGGTTCTATGGTCATATCTGGCGCTTTTGGCCTTTTCAAAAAGGATGTTGTGATTGCGGCCGGGGGATATGATGCGAATACCATGGGAGAGGACATGGAGCTGGTGATAAAGCTTCACGATTACTGCCTCTCAAACGATAAACCTTATCTGATCCGTTATGCGGTGGATGCGGTTTGCTGGAGTCAGGTGCCAGAGTCCTATCGGGATCTGTGCAAGCAGAGAAAGCGCTGGCATGTGGGACTGTTTCAGAGTATGTATAAGCATCGGAGAATACTTGGAAGTGCGAAGTATGGGGTATTAGGCTATATATCCTATTTGTATTTTCTGTTGTATGAGCTTCTCTCTCCATATATAGAGTTGTTCGGCGTCCTTACTATGGTAATTGCTTATATTGTAGATTTGATCAATGTTCCGTTTATGGTGTTGTTTATGCTGATTTATGCGGTATATGGCTCGGTTTTGTCTCTGACTGCTTTCCTGGCCAGAATTTATACGACGGATCTGGGTACGAGTGGGTGGGATATTGGCAAGGCAGTTTTGCTTTGCTTGTTTGAAGTGACGGTACTGAGATTTGGTCTTGCCTTTGTGCGGGCAACCGCACTGATTGGATACAAAAAAAAGAAGAATGTCTGGGGGCGGATTGAAAGGAAGAAGATTAATATTTGATGAAGCAGGGAGGAAAGTTAGAAATGAAAAAGACAGGCTTTAAAATGAAGGTAGTTTTTTCTTTGTGCCTGTTCCTCGCCGGGAGTGTGCTCTCGGAGGTTGGCGTTATGGGAAAAGTTGTGACCACCGAAGAACCTGCGGGAGAGGCAGGTATGGTCTATGTGGCCGGAAATCCGGATTTGTATCCGCTGGAATATTATGATAAAAAAGACAAATGTTATAAGGGAGTTATGCCTGCGCTTCTGGAGGAGATATCACATGAGGTGGGAACAGACTTTGTCTATGTGAGCGCCGGAATGGCAGATCAGAGGGAGCGCCTTGCAAAAAACAGACAGGCGGAAGTGGTATCAGGATGTATACTGAAAGAAGAACTTGCAGAGTATACTACCCCAGGAACCTCCCTGTTTCCAATCAGTGTGGATGGCAAGATTTATGAGGTAGGGTTTGCGTATACAAAACTGGCATCGGAGGAACTTCGGGAAAAAATGGAGAAGTATCTGGCCGGGAAGAGTTCACAGGAGCTGATGAATCTGTTGATCTTGGAAGCAGCCGGAGGGCAAAATACGGGCATGAGCCTTGGGACGAAACTGGCGCTGGTTTTTGAGGTGCTTCTTCTTGCCGGAGCAGTATTAGTTTGGGGAAGGCACAGAAAGAAGCAGAAGAAACAGGCGGAGGTTACCCGAATGGTAGATCCGGTAACTGGTGTCGGGAACAAACTTTATTTTTTGCATCAGTTTTCTTCCGTCCTTTCAGAGCACACAAGACCTCTGTATTACATAATGTATCTGTGTTTCGATATTGGTCGTGTGAATTCTTATTATGGTGAGGCAGAGGCAGAGAATATTCTGCGCTATGCCGCGGATAATTTAAGCAGCTATGTAAAAGACTCGGACTTTTTTGCCAGAGTCACAGGGGGCGGATTTGCTGTGGCCTGTCAGGAAGCCGGCAGGGAGAAAATGGAAGAATGGGCGACGCTGGTACTGAAAAAAGTGAATGAGTACAGCGAGAGATTCCATAAGGATTACAGACCTGAGTTTCGTGCCGGAATCTATAAATTAGAACGTGATGATGTCAGCTATGAGACAGTGATGTATGCAGCGCAGCAGGGATATCAGGAAGCTTTGCGCAGCAGACAGTTATATGTATTCAGCGATGAAACACTTCTGCAGACGGCAAAGGAAAAGAAAGAGCGCTCAAGGGAATTTGCCGAGGCGATTGCGGGACATCAGTTTCAATGCTATCTTCAGTTCATGGCGGATGCGAAAACGGGAAAAATTATGGGAGCAGAGGCGCTTTCCAGATGGCAGCATCCCCAAAAAGGGCTTTTTATGCCTGGAAAATATATAGAAGATATGGAAAAAAATGAAATGATCTCTGAACTGGACTTTTATATATTTGAAGAGGTTTGCAGGATTCTGCAAAAGCTTCGGGAAGAGGGCATGGAACATCTGATTCTGTTTTGCAATTTTTCCCGAAAGACCCTCTCTCTTTCTGACTTTGCAGATAAGATAGGTGCAATTGTGCAGAGATATGATTTTGATTCCCATAGGCTATGCATAGAAATTACAGAGAGCAGTATGGCGGACAATGATAAAGCTGCCATTAACAATATACAGAAATGCAAAGAGATGGGCCTTATGATTGCCCTCGATGATGTTGGAAGCGGCTATTTTTCTTTCCGGGATATGATTCAATATCCGGTGGATTTGGCTATCATTGACAGAAAGCTGCTTTTGGCGGCACTCCAGGAAAAAGGAAGTCTTTTGCTGCGGGGAATGAATACCTTGTTTCACAGTATTCAGGTGAGAACTTTGTGCCAGGGTATTGAAACGCAGGGACAATATGATATTGTTCGGGAAATAGGAATAGACTATACGCAGGGGTTTTATATTCAGAGGGCGTTGCCAACAAAGGAGGCAATACAATGGCTAAAGGAAAGAGATGGATGATTGTTTGGATTGTAGTGGCGGTGATTGTGGTGGCTGGTTTAAGAATTTATACGAAGACGCGGATACAACCGGAAAAAGGAAGCCGCAATGGACTGTATAACTGGAGTCCGATTGAAACGGAGGAAGATCTGGAAGAACTTCTGCAGGTGATAGAAAAGGTACCTGTAGGAGAGCTCTATCAGTATTATGGCGAGGAAGCGTTACAGGAAAAGCTTCCAGAGGAAATGATAACCAGATTATCGAAAATGGGGATTGATGTATGGCATGTGACAGGCGCTCCGGAATGGGGCATTGATGAAACGGGTGAAGAAATACGAAGAGCAGTCTCCATGGTGGCACTTTATAATTTCATGGTTCCGGACGAAGCAAGGTTTGTTGGGATTCAGTTAGATGTGGAACCGTACCTGACAGATCACTGGGATGAGGATAAGCAGGAGGTGATGGAGACTTGGTACAAGGCTTTATATAGGGGGAAAATTTTGGCAACAGAGTATGATATTCCTGTCATGATATGTGTGCCGCGTTGGATGGATGCTGTGAATAAAGATGTATCAGAAAAGATGCTGCGCGACTGTTGTGATGAAGTTGCCATTATGAATTATGACCGTAGGGATGAAGCGGAAGGAATCGAACCGGAAATGGAACTGGCTGCGAAATACCATCGGCCTGTAATCTGTGTTTCGGAGCTGACACAGCCGGGTAAGCATGGGCTTACAGAGGATCATACCTATTATAATGCGGGACTTGAAAAGCTGCATGAAGCATGGCAGAGGCTTGCTGAAGATTATCCGCACAACGATTTGAGATTTGCCTATCATCATATGAAACCCTTACGGGAAATATTGGAAAAATGAATGAGATTTTGCGCCTTTGAAGTCATGAAAGGAAAAGAATTTTTCTGTTACTTATTTGTGGAAGTTCGCAGGTATTTTCACGGTTTGAAAACAGTGGGGTCCTCAAAAATCGCAATAGCCGGAGGGCGATATGTGAATATCAGAAAGCACACCAATAGAAGGAATACCAGAATACAGGATAAAAAGGTACAGGACTTTCGTTTATCTGACGATTCAAACCTGTAAGACAGCCAGAAGGCAAGTACGGTACTTAAAATAAATACTGCAATATCCAGAACAAAAAAATCTTTTCCGAGAATGGCAGTGTAGGTATAATATAAGACAGGAATCAAGAAGGTTCCCAATAAAATCCCAAAGCATAATGCAGAGGGAAGAGATGGGTATTGGCCTTTTAGCATGAAAATCATAAAAAGGGAATAGATGAGCATTGGGAAGAAAAGTAATTTCATATGTTCCCATATTGATTCATTCACCGGCGTAAAAAGACCAATGACATAATTATGGTGAGACCAGTCATATAAAAAATGTGCAAAAGTCCCGGCAATCAGGACAAAGAGGATTCCGATTATTGTATACCATTTCAGCTTATTCATAAATATACCTCAAAAATATTATGTGCAGTCGGTCAGAAAAATATGTCTGCAAGTGTCGTTGCACAGACTTTGCGTCTTTGATATGATTTAATACAAGGGAGGTGCAAAGTGAAGACACTGATTATAAATGGCTCGCCGCGTATTGGCGGTGATACGGAAAGCCTGATCGATATTATAAGAAAAAGCCTTGTTGGCGAATGCCGGGTGTTAGATGTCTGCAGGTGCAATATTTCTCCATGTATGGATTGCCGGTACTGCTGGATGTGGGAAGCAGGCTGCAGACCTATTTCTGTGCCAGATTTTTCAGGAAGGAAGAGGTTATCCCAAAATCCAAAAAGGGAGCTGTCATACTGGTTGGCGGGGGTGACGGCCATATGGAAAAGGCCTATGAAACGGCGTGTACTCTTTTGCATCATATGAATTGTCACACCATCCATGAAGGGGTGTTTTCCCATAACACGAACGAAAGACCGGCAATAAGCGATGAGCAGGCGCTTGTTGGGATACGGAATATGATTGAATTTTTGGAAACAGAAGATACCGGAGAGGAGTAACGATATGAGTTTTATAAGCACAGTGGAAGATTTATATGAAATGCTTGACCGTTATACGGAAGGCGTAGACTGGGACTGCTTTTACACCGAAAGAAATAAACCCGCTCCTTTTTTAAAATATAATAAGTCACCGGATAAATGTGTTGTCGATTTCCTGAGAGCGCATGACATAAGAAGTGCCTGCGAGTTCGGCTGCGGGGAGGGGAGAAATGCCATTTATCTTGCCAATCATAATGTCAGCGTAAGAGCCTGCGATTTATCTAAGGTTGCCATAGAAAATGCAAAAAGAAATGCGGCAGAGAGTAAAGCCGGGAAGGTGCTTTTCGAGGCGGGCAATATATTTGCATTGGACTTGACAGGCAAAAAGTATGAATTGGTGATAGACAGCGGCATTTTTCATCATTTGCCACCGCACAGGCGTTTGCAATACAGAGATATTGTATCGGACATCCTGGAAGAAAACGGTTATTTTATTCTGGTGTGTTTTTCGGCCGATGGAGGTGGTGCAGACGAAGTAGATGATTATGAGTTTTACAAAAGCAGACAGACAGGAACTGCTTTTACAGAAGAAAAATTGCGGGAGTTTTGGGGACAAAAGTTTAAGATTGAAGAAATTCGGAAAGGGGAGGACATTGCGCTGCCTCAGATGTGGGAAAGCAGCTATATGTATATTTGCTTGTTAAAAAAGGCGTAGGGTATCGAATAGGCTTAACCTTAAAAAGTATAGTTGTATATTTGACCAGAGAAGATGCAAAACATAACAGATTGTAAAACGCTGTAGAGCAGAAATGGAAATGTTGAGTTGACATATGGCCTACAAGGTGTTATCTTATAATCAGATAACACTTTGTAGGCCATTAATAATGAAAGGGGAGGGCCGCCTGACAGCGGCAGAATGGAGGATAATATGATACAACAGGTTTCAGATTCGGAATTGGAGCTGATGAAAATTATATGGGCCAATGGCGGAACTGCTCTTTATGCATATATTATGGAGGAACTGGCAGGGACTGGCCATTCATGGCAGAAAAATACCGTTATCACGCTGCTCTCCCGGTTGGTGGAGAAAGGTCTTTTAAAGACCAACAAGATTGGACGCCGCAATGAATACACGGCCATCGTCTCGGAGGAGGATTATCAGGCGGCGCAGACCAGGACGCTCCTCAACAAGCTTTATGAGGGAAGCGCCAAAGGCCTTGTGGCAACGCTGATACAAAAGGAAATGATTTCGGCAGAGGATTACGAGGAACTGAAGAGATTTTGGGAGAGAGGGGAAGGAAATAATGAATGACATTCTGAAAACAGTTGTTTCCCTGTCAGCGTCCGGCTCCCTGCTGATGGTGCTTTTGCTGCTTGGACGGCCTTTGTATCAAAGCAGAGTCAGCAAGGGTTGGCAGTATTATATCTGGCTGGTGGTCGTTGCGCGTATGCTTCTGCCCTTTGCACCGGAGGTGAATCTGATGGGAACGTTGTTTGGACAGGTGCAGGAGGAATTTTTCCGTGTGGCTGCAGTGCCGGAAGCTGTAGAGGATAGTGGTACAGATACAGACTTTATACAAATGGATGGTCAGAGTGAGACAGGTGTTGAGAAGGGAATAAGCATGGAAGGTGAATCGGGATATCATGCATGGAAAGGCGCTGGAAAACCCCTGGCTCTACTCATCTCAAACCTCTGGCTGGTCTGGCTGGGAGCGGCCATGCTCTTTTTGATCAGAAAGGCCACCATTTACCAGAGCTTTGTCAAGTATATAAAGGCAGGGCGGAAGGAAGTTACGGATATTGGTCTGTTGGAGCTGCTCTCACAGGTTGGAGCAGAGCTGGGAGTGAAAAGGCCCGTGGAGCTATATGCCAACAGTTTGATTTCCTCGCCTTTGCTGTTTGGATTTTTTCACCCCTGTATTGTACTTCCGGAGACGGATTTGCCGGAGACGGAGTTGAGATATATCATCCGGCATGAGCTGATCCATTATAGGAGAGGGGATATGATTTATAAATGGCTGGTACAGGCGGCGATCTGCCTGCATTGGTTTAACCCGCTGGTGTATCGGATGGAACGGGAAATCAGCCGGGCCTGTGAGCTTGCCTGTGACGAGGCGGTGATGAGAGGACTGGACGCCGGTGCGCGGCGTGCTTACGGAGATACCCTGCTCCATGCCATGGGTATGGGCGGAGGTTACAGGAATTCCCTTGCTTCCCTTACGCTGAATGAGGGTGCGGAGTTGTTAAAGGAAAGGTTAGGTGCGATTATGAGCTATCAAAAAATATCTAAAAAGGTGAGATGGTGTTCTGTATTCCTTGCGGCGTGGTTTGCAGCGGGAGCGGCAGCAGTGGGAGCGTACGCCAGCCCTGCGCTTAGTCCGGCCGTTGCACCAGTTGTAAAAGGAGACGGCGATGCGGCAGTTTTTTCAATGCTTACAAAAGAAGAGCAAAGCGCGCTGCTGCACAAAGCTTATGAGGACGGGGAGAAAGCGGCCATGGAGGAAGAGCTGGGTGAGCGGCGGTATGAGGAATACCGGGCTCACGGCATTACCCGGCAGGGGGAGGCTTTTTATTATCAGGGGCAGATGGTAAAAATTCTGCTGGATATAAGGCAGGACAGTTCTTTTGTAACGTTGGAACAAAATCCTGAGGGTGCGGTGGATATTCGGATTTCGCGGGACAAAAGCGGAGAGATTGAGAAGGTACGGTATCTGACACAGGCAGAAGCAGAGGAGCTTTTCGGAGCGGAGGAAGAAATGGATCTGGAGGATGAGCCGTATCATGACAGGGAGACGGATTTACAGGATTGGAAGGATGAAACAAATGCGGGTGATTTGGCAGAGAAAGTGGGAGTCAGCCGCCTGCAGACACAAGAACTGCCAGAGAGCGCGGCAAAAGCCATACAGGACTGTGCTGCCGGAACCTGGTATGTGATTTACGACGGCGGGCAGCAGTACATTTATTTCAAGGGATTTCACTGGGAATATGCCTATGAGCCTGTGCGGCAGACACAGGGGTGGCAGCTTCGGATTGAGAGGATTCGCAAAAAGGATGGCGATCTGCTGCTCCGGCTTTCGGATGAAGCTCCTGTCACGGTTACCTGTGATGGGGAGGAGATGGAGCTGGAGACTGTGGGGAGCGAGATAAGATAGTGTTTGTTTTATAGTGACCGCCCAAAACAAAGATTTTTGTTTTGGGCGGTTACTATATTTGACAAATGGCTTGACAAATGAATTCCATGCGTCTATACTGTACTTATTAAATGAGTACAGTATAGACGCTCAGTACGCAGGAAGGGGGACGGGATGGAGATACTGATCAGCAACAGCAGCGATAAGCCGATTTATGAACAGATTTGCGTCCAGATCAAGGGAATGATCATGAATGGAACCTTATCAGCGGGGGAAGCGCTGCCGTCCATGAGGGCGCTGGCAAGAGACCTGCACATCAGTGTGATCACGGTTCAGAGGGCCTACGAGGATTTGACCCGGGACGGATTTGTGGAAACCGTGTCGGGAAAGGGCAGCTTTGTGGCGTCCCAGAACAGGGAAATGATTCAGGAGGAGCAGCTTCGGATTGCGGAAGAGCTGCTGCAGAAAGCGGCGGATATTGGCAGAGCCCACGGGATTGCCTATGAGCAGATGGCGAATATCCTGAAATTATTTTATGAAGAGTGACAGGAGGCAGTATGGCGGAAGAGAACAGCATTTTGGTCAGAGATTTGTGTAAAAAATTTGACGGCTTTATGTTAGACCATGTGTCCTTTCAGGTTCCCAAAGGAAGGATTGTGGGATTTATCGGTGAGAATGGAGCAGGGAAGAGCACAACAATCAACCTGATCTTAAACGAACTGAAAAAGGACAGCGGGGAAATCCTGGTTTTTGGCACAGATCACAAATCATACCCACTCAAAGAGGAAATAGGAGTGGTTTTTGATGAATGTAATTTCCATGAAGTATTTACGGCGATAAATATAGAAAAGATTCTTTCAGGCGTTTACCAGTCCTGGGACAAAGAGCTTTACCGCGAATATCTGAAGCGGTTTAAGATACCGGAAAATAAGCCCGTCGGTTCTTTTTCAAAGGGGATGAAAATGAAGCTGTCCATCATCTGTGCGCTCTCACACAGGCCCAGGCTCCTGATTCTGGATGAGGCTACTACAGGGCTGGACCCGGTAGTGCGGGATGAAATTTTGGATTTGTTTCTGGAATTTATACAGGACGAGGAGCATTCGGTTTTCTTTTCCTCCCATATCACATCGGATATTCAGAAGATTGCCGATTATGTGATTCTTATTCATCAGGGAAAGATTATCTTTGAGGAGGCGAAGGATGATCTGGTTTACAATTATGGAATCATAAGATGCGGGAAAGAGAGATTTGCCTCCCTTTCGGAGGAGGATTATATGATGTACAGGGATGCAAAGGTATGTATGGAATGCCTGGTCAGAGACAAGGAAGCCGTCAGGCGAAAATATAAGGATGTGATTGTTGACAATGTATCTTTGGAAGATATTATGCTGTTCTACATCAAGGGAGGTGCGGCATGAGAGGACTGATTTACAAGGACTTTTCCATTTTTTATAAGTGTACTTGTGAGTAAAAAGTTTGCGTTGCTTAAGAATCCCATGAACCCCAGTAGGTTCCGGACTCATCCTGCTGTTCCTGA
>ERZ808044.419-NODE-419-length-47788-cov-12.385781_pt1 | contig 47788 bp, 45 predicted proteins | sample MGYA00380195_ERZ808044 | MGnify/ENA primary metagenome ERZ808044 (study PRJEB31490, sample SAMN06133423) | mouse gut metagenome | isolation source: Z7_2 | host: mice | place: China: Chengdu | collected 2015-05 ...
TGGAACTTTTAACGTAGTGTCCCGCTACGGATGGCTTCTCCAACTTCCAGACCCCCGTCGAAACCAGTACAAGCCCTGAATCTTGTTGTAACACTGGCTGCAGACTGTCTTTCATTAGTTTTACCCTATTATACGGAGTGATATTCCCTTTTGTCAAGTATTTTTTCAGGATGAACTTCTCCACAAACAAAATGAAGACCTTGATATAAATACGAATACAACCACCTATGGTTCATTTTTTGAAGTCTTGAAGCATTTTCCAATACATATCTTCAAGACTACATTTCGCTTCCCAGCCTAATCTTCTCAATTTCTCACCAGACAATTTTAGCCCTGTATCCGGTGCATATCCAAAAGGATTACCTTCTGGAATATCATAAGACACTTTTATATTGCCACCCGCGACCTTCTCCGCTACCAATTCTGCCATTTCAGAAATCTGCATAGTGTTTTCTTCGTTTACAACATTATATACTTCCGAATTAATGCCCTTCTGTAAAAGAAATAGAATTGCCTCTACCGTCTCGTCTATATCACAATAATTCCCCATTGATTTTCCAGCAGTATGAAGAACAATATCCGAACCTGTACGAACGGCATTTGCAAATTGTACAAATATCCGATTATCATTCGGTTTGATACCTCTTCCAAAAGTCTGTGCAAGTCTAGCTATCTTTACTGGAACTCCATATTCCATACAGTAAGAATGGCACAGATTTTCTGCCGTAATTTTGGCAATAGGATAACAACTACGTATATCAGTTACATCAATATATCCCAACTCATTTGATTTTCATATAAATAATTCATTGTACCGCTCCCGAATCCTCCTTGCCGTCGGATAGATACTCCTCTCACACATAATCTCAAACATCCTTTTATAATGCTGTTTCTGTGCAGAGGTTATGATTGCAGCACCATATGCAGATTCCGGTATCTCATCTATCATTCCCCTGATCTTATCCATATCAAGCCTTTCTACAAAACGAAGCACCGCCGCATTACACTCCTCACTCCGCATACTCTCTATATAAGCAAAGGGATGCAGATGCCTTCCGTTCTTGTCCATGAAAAAAGACGTACCCGTTTCCAATGCATCCTGGATAATATCTGCCTCATTACATAACCTGCGCTCTGCGACAGATGGATTCCTCTTATTGAACAAAGCATTCCCATTATCATATACCGGTGCAAGTGAGATTGACCCGTCGCCATTGATAAATACTCCCCAATTTCCATTATTGCGGTCATTATTCCGTATAAACGCATCCACGACAAACATATCCCAGAAACGTTCTTTCACATTCGGCGTATCCTTAAGGATATCCGATGTCTCCATCACTGTAAGTACATCTTCCAGTACTTCGCCGTGCTGATCACTGCTTCCTGTCAGGTTTGCATCGCTTTCTGTTACAGCATTCTTAATCTTTCCATAATCTACCATTGCGCGATACGGATCAAAATCCTTACAGGCGACAACAATCTTCCCCTCACGATAGCCAAGCATCGTCTCATGTACCGGAATACCGAGTGATTCATAGACCTTTGAACCTATATATTCACTGATCGGGCTCGTCGTATAGGACGGTATATGATTGTTCGGCTTCTCTCTCCCCGGGAAATTCTTCGTATTCTCCGGAAATTTTATCATCCAGCGGGTACCGTCAATCAATATACCATATTTTGAACCCGACAATCCGCCGTATAACCCCCAACGATCCTTTTTATAGCAGTTTAAATCTTTAATCTCAACCATTATTCCCACCTCTTACGCGCACAACCTCATGAGTAATAACAGTATAACAACTTTCCCCCTAAGATTCAATGAGATTATATTGTACTCACCGTAAAATAATGGTAAGATACTAATATATATGAAAACACACATTCCCTGAGAATTTTGAGGTGAGGTGCGCTATGGCAAGAACCGTCGGAATCGGGCATCAGGATTTTGCCCAATTGATCACAAATGATGATTTCTATATAGATAAAACAATGTTCATCAAAGAGTGGTGGGAGAATGATGACGTAGTGACTTTGATTACCCGCCCCAGACGCTTTGGGAAGACACTGAACATGAGTATGATGGAATATTTCTTTTCTATTGAACATCCCAAGAGAAGTGATCTGTTTCAGCATCTGGCTATCTGGAAAGAAGAAAAATATCGCGAGCTGCAGGGAACCTATCCGGTAATCTCTTTAAGCTTTGCCAAAGTTAAGGAAACTTCCTTTTCCAATGCACGAAAAAAAATCTGCCAGATTATTAAGAATCTCTATAATAAATATGATTTTCTCCTGGAGAGCGGATTTTTGAATGAGGACGAAAAGAAACTGTACCGCGAAGTCTCTGCAGAGATGGAAGACTATCTGGCATCAGATTCCCTGAACATATTATCTGACTACCTGATGCGTTATTATGGAAAGAAAGTCATTATTTTGCTGGATGAATATGATACTCCCATGCAGGAGGCCTATGTAAATGGTTATTGGGACGAGTTGGTCGCTTTCGTCCGTAATCTGTTCAATGCCACGTTTAAGACGACTACCTTCCTGGAAAGGGCCATTATGACCGGTATTACTCGAATCAGCAAGGAATCCATTTTTTCAGATCTCAATAATCTGATTGTAGTCACCACTGCTTCCGACCAATACACCGACTGTTTTGGCTTTACCCAGCAAGAGGTATGGAATACCCTTGAAGAATACGGACTATCCTCTAAAAAAGAGGATGTCAAGAACTGGTACAATGGATTTACTTTTGGCACGAGGACAGATATCTACAATCCCTGGTCAATCATAAATTACCTCAAATCAGGCAAACTCTCTGCCTACTGGGCCAATACCAGCAGCAACAGCCTGATCAGCAAACTGGTTCGCGAGGGAAGCAAAGATGTAAAGATAATCATGGAAGACCTTCTGAAAGGCGGAACATTCCATACTCAGATTGATGAACAGATCGTGTTCAGCCAATTGGATTATGATGGAAATGCAATCTGGAGCCTCCTTCTTGCCTGCGGCTATCTCCGGCTCATAAGCCACAATATAGATGACGAATGGGGAACAGAAGAATTCGAACTCGCAATTACGAATAAAGAGGTCCGGATTCTGTTTAAAAAGATGATAGACGGTTGGTTCTCTCACTTTACTCCGGCATACAACGAATTCACCAAAGCGCTCCTTTGGGGTGACATTGACGCAATGAACCTTTATATAAACAGAGTTACAACTTCTACTTTCAGTTACTTTGATACCGGGAAGCATCCAGCCAATGAAACAGAACCTGAAAGATTCTATCATGGTTTTGTACTTGGCCTGATGATAGATCTGACAGGCAGATACCGGATTACTTCGAACCGCGAAAGCGGTTTTGGAAGATACGATATCATGCTGGAACCGCTTCAGGCAGCAGATGATGCAATTATTATAGAATTCAAAGTCCACAATCCCAGGAAGGAGAATACACTGGAAGATACTGTTCAAAACGCGTTGGATCAAATAGACCGAATGAAATACGCCGCTAACCTGGAAATTTCCGGATATGAAGCAGCACGGATACGCAAATACGGATTTGCTTTCCAGGGTAAAACCGTTCTGATCGGATAACCGCCATGCCTTGTGCTTTGGCATACTCTCAGAAACTGCCCGGTTCGTCTATATCCTCCAATTCCCTCTCATCTTTGATCTCATAGAACGTCACCTGTTCCGGGTGGCGTTTCAAAATTTTCCTTCCTCCGCTGTCACCGGTGAGTTTCAGTAACTCCCGGCGGTACTGTCTTAAGAACCACGCCGGATTTCCCATGCGCTCTCTGCACTTTACACTTCCAAGATCAGCCCTCTTTCGTTCCATCTCTTCCAGGAATCCCTCCGCGCTGCCTTCCGTCAGATACGGCTGATCCCCTACAAAGAACGCATACCCTTCTGTCTCCTCTGGTGCAGCCTCTACTCCTGCCCTGACAGAATAGGACGCTCCATTCCTGCTGTCCGGCGAGAACACCGGATGCACTGGCAGCCCCAGGGATTCCAGCTTTGCAGCCTGATCATAGATCTCGTCATACTGTGTCACCACCGAAATTCTCCAGGATGCATGACGTCTGCAGATGTGAATCAGGCGTTCCAGGAGATGCAGATAGAGCGGCTTTTCATCTAATTCATACAATAACTTATTCGCACCAAAGCGGCGGCTGTTCCCAGCCGCCAGATAGATCAATTGTACTTTCATTGTTGTTCAATCGCCCCCAAGCAGCATGCCCGCACACAGGCCGGCTCTCTGCCTTCCCGAAGCCGTTCGATACAGCCGTCGCATTTCTCCATCTTCCCGTCCGCATCAAAATGAATTGCACCCTTTGGACAAACAGTCCGGCATGTTTTACATCCATTACATTTTTCTCTTTCAACCAGAATCAATCCATACTCTTCTTCCCGGTAGATGGCTCCCTGGGGACACTCTCTCATACACAGACCGCAGTGTATACATCCCACGCAGATATTCTTCTGGTAATCTTCCTTCACCACTTTCCGGATGACCCTGCAGCTCTTCGCATCCTCTTCATCCGGAGAGTGGTGTGCCGCAATACATGCCGTATAACAAGCGTAGCATCCTACGCATTTTTCCTCATCAAACCTTAACTTCATCCTATCATCCATCCTCTGTCATTTACCATTTTCTGTATTCTTATGCCCTCTCTACCCGGCAGAAATATCCTTTGAATCCCGGGAAACCAGAAATCGGATCCAGATAATCCTTCCCGATCAGCTCGTTGGCGTCACCTTTCGGGTTCCCATGATAAATGTACACTACCCCGGGATTTCCCTGGACATTATAAACGGCAGTTCCTGTAATTTCTCCGGAAGGTGAAACTACTCTGACATTTTCTCCGTCGGCAACACCAACAGCCTCACCGTCTTTGGGGTGGATCTCTACCATCGGCACCGCTTCTATATTCTGAAGCCAGGGCATCCGATAAAGCCTTGAATGGAACAGCTGCGGTTTCCTGCTTCCTGTATTTAAGATCAACGGATATTTCTGTCTGTCAATCTCCTCATTGTCCCGGTAATCATGATACACCGGCAGGCCCTCGTACCCATGGCTGTCCTTATAACGTTCCAGCACAAGGGATTGGAACTCCACCTTGCCGGACGGCGTATGAAACGGCTCATTCTCATACGTCTTCACTTCAGGCGGGAATAACTTCTTCCCCATCATCCCTTCCGGATGGTTCTTTAATTCCTTTAAAGTAAGCCCTGACGGTTCAAGGATATGCTCCATATAAGCCTCGTATCCGCCCTCTAACACTTCGTCACATATCGTATGGTCTCTAAGCTTCATCCTGCGGTATACTTCCATGATGATCTCGATATCATTGCGGCTCTCCCCTACCGGCTCAATTGCCTGATTCGAGAAGAAGAATCTGCCGCCCATCCCGACGTGCACCTGTTCTCTTTCATAAGAAGTACATGCCGGAAGAACCAGATCTGCTGCGTTGGACGACTCCGACATAAATAACTCGGCATTGACATAAAAGTCCAATTTTTCCAGGGATGATTTCAAATACTCCGGCTGCGGCCACATACGGTGATTCAGCCCCATGGCAAATACCGCTTTGATCGGATAAGGCTTCTCTTGTGCTATGTAGTCTGCAAGCTTCGTACACTGTGCCTCGTCACAGGACAGATCGAACCACACCGGGAATTCCTTCTGGCCAATCGCCTCTTCCTTATCAAAACGTCTGACCTGCCCGAATTCGTTGGCAGGAGAGAACGGCCCCGGCTGCGTCCGGTTGCCGCCTTCTATATCGTAGTTGCCGGTCAGCGCAATCAGGGAAAATACGGCCCGGTAATTTTGCACCCCATTGATATGATGCACGATCGGTGACGCCGAAAACATCAGGCCGGCCGGTCCGTTTCCCGCATATGTCCTCGCCGCCAGCCGGATCTTCTCTGCCGGAACCCCTGTGATCTTCTCTGCCTTCTTGGGAATAAATCTCTGCACATACTCCCGATACTCTTCAAACCCATAGACATATTGATCCACAAATTCTCTGTCATACAAGTCTTCTTCTATAATCACCTGCGCCATAGATAATGCAAGTGCACCGTCCGTTCCCGGAATCAGCTGAAGATGGATGTCTGCGTCATGGGCCGTCACCGTATGGCGCGGATCTACGTCAATGATCCTGACACCTCGCTTCTTCAGCTCCTGGAATGTCTTGCTCGTGGGTGTATTCGTGTGATACAGGTTCGAACTCCAGATCAGCAGTGTATTTGTATTCTTAAGATCCGGTCCGCAGATCCTGTTGCCATAGACCAAACGCCATGCGAGAGCAGCGGCCTGGAAACAAGTACTGGACTCCGTACAAAAATTCGGCGAACCATATGCATTGGAGAGCCGCAGCAGGGCCGGCCGATACCATTTGGCATATCCCGCATAAAACACAGCTGACTTCGCACCATACTCACTGCGGATGCGAAGCAGACGATCAGTGATTATCTCATATGCCTCATCCCATGAGATCCTTTCGAATCTTCCTTCTCCCTTTTTGCCGGCACGTTTCATCGGATACAGTATCCGTTCTTTATTATAGACGTACTGTGTCGCTGCCGCTCCTTTGGCACACAGCCCTCCCGTCTGCATGGGAGTATTGCGCGCCCCTTCTACGGAAATAAGCCTTCCGTCTTTCACATACGCATCCACCTCGCAGCATGGGCCGCAGGTGGAACAGGTAGTTTTTACAATCTTCATCTCAGACATATTTTCTCTCCCAATCCTGTTTCTTCTTGAAATTAATTCTTCTGAATCCATAATGTCTATTAAGACACAGCCTGTCCTTTCACCCTGTTAAGCGCTTTGGATACGGCCGGAATCGACAGAATAATCAGGGTAACTATTCCCTCCGCACCCAGATAACTTCCCTGATATAAGGAGGAGTACACCCAGGGATTCATCCCTTCCGGCGCATACGACGCGAAGAAGAACACACCGGACAATGTAGAGAAGACGAATCTTCCCAACACGCCGACCGCATATCCGATCTGAAGCCCATACTTACGGTTCCGGAAGAGCCCTGATAACCCCAGGGCACCAAAAGCCAGCGGATAATCAAAAAGTACCTGTAAAAAAGACAGCATATACGGATCCACGATAAATTGCAAGATACCAAACGCAGCTCCCGTAAGCAGCCCATATCCCGTTCCGAACCAGTAACCGATCAGGCAGATGAACAGCATGGATAATAACGTGACCGAACCGCCCATCGGCATATCCCATACCTTGATATAGGATGTAACCATCGCAAGAGCGATCCCCATAGCAGAAAAAACGAGTTTCTTGACAGCAGAAGACGCACTCCTGCCTTTGATAGAATTAGTCTGTGACATTATGAAATTCTCCTTTCCTTACGCCGGCATTACCCGGATCAAGTTTTAAGGGTCTGTATGTTCATACATCTCAGCCATTTCAGCGCCCCTGTATACATATAAAGAATACGTCCATGCCAGAGAAAAGTCAAGTACTAAAAAACGCGTGGCTATCAACGCCACACGTTTTCTCTATGCCATATACTTTCATAATCTGTCCAGAAATTCTTACTTATCATCCATCAGCATTTCCGTTATAAAATCTTTGACAAGAATTCCTTAAGCCTTGGCTCCTTGGGATTATCAAAGAACTCTCCTGGATCTCCTTCCTCTTTGATCTGGCCCTCATCCATGAACACAACACGGTTCGCCACTTCTCTTGCGAACCCCATCTCGTGAGTGACAACCACCATCGTCATTCCGTCTCTCGCAAGCTGCTTCATCAATTCTAACACCTCGCCGACCATCTCCGGATCTAACGCCGACGTCGGTTCATCAAAGAGTATCACATCCGGGTCCATAGCAAGAGACCTCACGATCGCGATCCTCTGCTTCTGCCCGCCGGAGAGGGTTGAGGGATAGACATCCGCCTTGTCCTCTAAGCCGATCTTCTTCAGAAGATCCATCGCCTGCTCCCTCACTTCACTTTTAATCTGTTCACTGGTCTGTGTCACCGGGATCAGCTCCTTTTTACTTCCCCCAAACAGATTGCCAAACCGGGCCATTCTGTTCCTGCGTCTGGCCTTCTTCATATCCTGACATCTAAGATATACCGGAGCCATCATAATGTTCTGAATCACTGTCTTATTATTAAACAGATTAAAATGCTGGAATACCATTCCCATGTGCCGGCGGTGCACATTGATATCCACACTCATATCCGCGATATCGACGCCATTGAATATGATGCTTCCCCCGCTTGGATCCTCCATACAATTCAGGCACCTTAAGAATGTACTCTTTCCTGAACCGGAAGGTCCGATCACTGCTACGATGTCGCCCTTATTGATGGTTATATCAATTCCTTTTAGAACTTCCGTATCTCCAAAGCTCTTCCTGAGATTAATTACGTCTATCACTCTTCCTAAGGCTCCTTTCCATCAGTTTCACAAGCAGTGAGATCAGCAGTACGAGCACGATATAGATCAATGCCATCACCAGATAAGGAACCATGAACTCATAGCTGTTGCTTCCGATATAGTTAAATGCGACATACAGATCTGCCGCACCTACAAAGCTTACGACTGAAGTCTCCTTGATCAAAGAGATAAATTCATTTCCCAGAGTCGGGAGAATGTTTTTGACTGCCTGCGGAATCACGATTTTGACCATGCTCACACCAAAGCTAAGCCCCACTGCACGTCCGGCTTCCATCTGGCCGGAATCCACCGATTGTATCCCGCTTCGCATGATCTCTGATATGTATGCACCGCTGTTCAGCCCGAATACTAACATGGCAACTTGAACTCCGGTTATTCTCCAGCCGATGATTGGCAGCAATACATAATAAAATACAAGCAACTGGACTACCATCGGTGTTCCTCGGAATAACGCAACATAGAAGCTGCATATTCCGTTCAGCACTCTCGGCAGAACCTTATACTTCGGAAGCACACGCACGGTCGCAATGATGGTTCCGATCACTATTCCGATGATCAGACCCGCCACCGCGATCGTAAGCGTATTCTTAAGACCTTCCACGACCTTGACGTAACCGCCCTGTTCTAAGAATATCTCTATAAACTTATCTACTTTCTGCTCAAAATTACCCATAGTACACTCTCAAAATTCCGCCTACTGCATCTCGTTGATAGCTTCTGTAATCGCTGCCGCCGGCGCTGCATCGATGATCACATACTTGATGTTGCCATTGAGCATATCCTGTACGGCAAGAGACCCGCTCTTATAAGTAACACATTTTGCCGGAAGTCCGTCGAATCCCCAATCTTCATCGCCTTCTACATAATACTGGCCTGTGGTTCCCGCCTGTACCCCTATAGAGTCAGCATCACTAAGCTCACCGAGCGCCGCCGCTACAGCATCCGCATCCGCACAGTCATCGTAAGAAGTATCACTGCTTGGAACAATCAAACGCTGGGAAGCCTCATAATAAGAATCTGAGAATGTTACATACTCTTCTCTCTCTTCATTGATCGTAAGCCCTGCCATGGCAATATCGCATTTCTGCTGGCTGACAGACAGGCATACCGCATCAAAATCCATGTTCTGGATCACCAGTTCCTTGTTCAGCTCCTTGGCAAGCAGAGACGCAATCTCCATATCAATGCCATAATAGCTCTCGCCCTTCGTGAATTCAAAGGGCTCAAAAGCTGCATTCGTGGCAACCACAAGCTGATCCTTGGATTCATCAAGCGCAGCGGATTCCACTGCCTCCGGCTCTCCGTCACCAAAATACTTGTCACAGATCTCCTCAAGAGTCCCGTCTTCCTTAATCTTGCCGACGAATGCATTCACCTGGTCCAAAAGCTCCGGCTGCGTCTTGTCCACACCAAACGCATATTCCTCACTGGTCAGATCGATATCGATGACTTTGGCCGTTACAGCCCCGGAATCACTGCCCGCATCACTGTCTTCCTTCGAATCACTTCCTGAACCGCTGTTTGAATCTCCCTTTGAGCCGCATGCCGCAAGAGAGCACACACAGACTGCCGCTATCAGTACGCTGACTAATTTTTTTAATTTCATTTTTCATATCCTCCACATTAATTTATTAATTATTATGCATAAAAATACAAGCTAGTAGATATTCTACCATGTTTCTGGCAAAAAACAAGTGGCATTTTCTATTTATATTTATATTTAAAATATATATCAGAAAAAACCACTTCTCTTTTACAATTCCTCATGCAAGAAATGTCTGCACTAATGCCGAACCAATGATGATACCGCCCAGAGCGATACGATAATATCCGAATATCTTAAAATCATTCTTCTTAATATATCCTACAAGGAACTTGATCGCCACAATGCTAAGCCCGAACGACACGGCACATCCAAGCATCAACAGCCCGAATTCCTTACCGGTAAACTGAAATCCAAATTTCAGAAGCTTGATCAAACTGGCGCCGAACATCGCTGGAATAGCAAGAAAGAATGTAAATTCTGCTGCCACCTCTCTGGATATCCCAATCAGCAGTGCTCCTACGATAGTTGCTCCTGATCTGGATGTCCCCGGAATCAGCGCAAGCATCTGAAATACTCCGATAATCAGAAGCATCGGAACAGTAAGCTCCGAGATTTTTCTGACGGATGGCCTGCTTCCCGCATTACGGTTTTCTACTACTATAAAGAGTACACCATAGACGATCAGCATCACTGCCACCGGCAGAGGCTTGTAGAATAATTCATCCAGAATGTCATTGAACGGAAGGCCGATTAAAGCCGCGGGTACGGAAGCGATCACTACCTTGAACCACATCTGCCACGTAAGCATCTTCTGTTTCTTCGTCTTCGTAGGTGAAAATGGGTTCAGTTTATGAAAATACAGTACGACGACTGCCATAATCGCCCCTAACTGGATCACCACATTAAACATCTCCATGAATGCATCACTTAGATCCGGCTTTAATATGTCCCCCACAAGAATCAAATGCCCCGTACTGCTGACCGGAAGCCATTCAGTGATACCCTCCACAATTCCAAGCACAATTACCTTTAATACATCTAACATCTCTTTCTCCTTTCTTAAACCGGTCACTTTAATACATATTCTTCAATAAAATGTGCAACTCCCTCTTCATCATTCGACGCAGCGATATAATCTGCCGCTTCTTTTACCGCTTCCTGTGCATTAGCCATAGCCACTCCGATTCCGACTTCCCTCATCATCTTCAGGTCATTAGAACCGTCGCCGAATGCCATGATCTCTTCTCTTTGAATTCCCAACTGTTTCCCCAGCCGCACCAATGCCTTCCCCTTGTCTACACCTTCGGCATTGACTTCAATATTCTTATCCAGCGCACCGGTAATCTCGATACCTGAAACCGCCTTTAGCTCTTCTATTGCGGCATCACGGTCCCCGACCGTCACAAACAGTCCCTGTACCTTATCAACACTCCGCCGTTCGGTTTCGAATTTCGCCCTGACATCCGGCACGGGAATGCGGGTAGCTGCAATATAGTCTGCCATGGGCGGTGAATCTATATATCGGCTGACCGTCTTAAGAACATCTTCCCCGGCATAGCCAATCCCATCATAATAGATCTCCCGAAGTGAATCGTAGTGTTCAAACACATCAAGAACCCTTCCCGCTGTTTCATATGGCACCAGGCACTCGAATAATGCCCTGCCGGTTGCCGTCTCTACAACTCTGCCGCCGTTCGCCGTGACTGCGTAATGAATTCCGGGAAACTCTTTTAACTCCTTTGGTACTCCGCTATAAGGTCTCCCGGTTGCCGGAAGGACTGTGATCCCTTCCCGGACCGCCTTTCTAAGAACTTTCTTTGTATATTCGGTCAGCTCTTTCCCCGTAGTCAGAAGTGTCCCGTCCAGATCCATCCCGATCAGCTTTGTCTTAATCTTCATATACCACCAGTTCCTTTCTTTCCTTCGCAAACAACATAAGCCCGGTACTGATCGGATCCTTCGTCTGATCGTATGCCTGCCTGCCGTGCTCTATCAGCTTTGAGACAGCTTCTTCGTTCGATGCCGGAGCAAATAAGACCGTCTCTCTGGAAGGCGCCATGATCACAAGATCATCTTTCAGCTTATCCACACACACCTGCCAGATATGTTTGAGACACAGGGAACTTGCCTCATGCCATCCGTCCGCCAGTATCGCAAAACCGCCATACCAGGTATTGGCAATCACGAATTCCACATCTCTGACCAGATTCTCACAGGCCCTATAATACAGCGCTTCCACATCACAGTCAGGAGGAAGCATATGATCCTTTAACACTTCATATACATCCTCTCCCCGCTTTATAACAAATATAATCCCAAGGCCGTTGATAAATGACACAACCGGAGTATCTTTTTCTGAAATATATTTTCCGTTCAATGCCTTTGTATCCGTCAGTTTCCCTTTGACCCACGGGTATATATGATCCTTAATATTTTCCAAAACATACCAGTTTTCCTCATATTTTCTCATATCCAGCCGTACCTCGCAATCTTTTATTTTAAATATATAATAACAAAGTTTGCTTTATAAAGCAATTTGTTGTATAATATATTGAGCACACGCTAACAATAGAAAGGATACCTATATGATAACCAAAGAAAAGAAACGTATATTACGGTCGATTTTGGCAGTTGCCGTCTCTTCCGTAACAATTGCTTCTATGACTATTCCGGCTTATTGTGCCCCTTCCGCGAAGGAACTTGAGATTACCACTTCCGGTCTGAGGGAGGATTTGAATGACCTGAATAGCCAGTTGTCATCTCTGAGTGCTGATCTAGATTCCACTTCGGCTCAGATTGAGACATTATCTGCTGAAGTTGAAAAAGCCAAACTCGATCTGGCGGCAGCGCAGTTGAATGAATCAGCGCAATACGACGCTATGAAAGACAGGATTAAGTTCATGTACGAAGGAGGGAATCTCTCTCTGCTTCAGATTTTATTCTCTTCGGAAAACATGGCCGATTTCCTCAACAAAGCTGAATATGTGACAACAATAAGTACATACGACAGGGAGATGTTGGACGAACTAAGCAAAGTCCGCGTCAGTGTAGAAGAAAAGCAGAAAGAACTTGAGTCTAAGCAGGCTGAATTGTCGGTAATGCATGATGAGCTTACCAGTAAAAGAGAAGCCCTGAATTCTAAGATTACTTCTACCTCCAGCCGGCTGGAAGATTATTCCGCACAGTTAGAACGTGCACGTGCGGCAGAAGAAGCTCTGAAGACTGCACAGGATAATGCTGTATCCGGCTCTGTAACACCGGCAAATAACAATGGACAGGCCTCGGTGCAGCCAGGCGCAGACCTGTCAAAAAATAATCCAACAGTGTCGCAGCCGAACACAGATCAACCTTCTGCTCCGTCCGGTACAACGAATACGGGTTCCACCAGTGCTTCCGTATCTGAAACTGCATTGTTTGCCGCAATACTTGAATGCGAAGCCGGAGGATATGACCCTATGCTTGCGGTTGCAACCGTAATTATGAACAGAGTTGCAAGCCCCAGTTATCCGAATACCATAAGCGGAGTCGTCTATCAGTCAGGACAGTTCTCTCCGACATGGAACGGCAGCCTGGAGAAAGTCCTTGCCCGGGGGCCTTCATCCACTGCATACTCCGTTGCGCAGGCTGCTTTGGGCGGTGCCAGACATTCTTCCGTCCTGAACTGCTATCAGTTCAGATCTGCATCTACGGGTGTAGCCGGTATTAACGTAGGCGGCAATGTTTTCTTCTAAATAAGACACTTACGGACAATGGCAGGATGCGGTAAATATAATTCCGGTTTATCCGGATTAAGATTTTGTATTGATTAAGAAAGGCCATCCGGAAATGCTGTTTTCCGGTGGCCTTTTATGGATTATTATGGAGATTAGAATGAGAAAAATATTGATCGGAACTACAAACCCCTCCAAGATTCAGCGTTTTCAGGCGCTGCTGTCCGGATATGATGTGCAGTTCTATACCCCAGGGTCTCTGAATATCACAGGTGAACCAGAAGAAAAGGGCAGAACACCAAAAGAGAATGCCATCTTAAAAGCCCTGTATTACGGACAATACTTCGATTCCGTAATCTGCAACGACTCCGGACTGTATTTTGATGAACTGGCGCTTGAAGATCCCAGACAACCGGGATTGAATATCCGGACTCCAATGGGATTGCCTCGTTTGAATGATGAAGAAATGATCAACTATTATTCCAGGCTGATCCATTCTCTGGGGGGAAAGGTATGGGCTTATTACCTGGACGGAATCGCAGTTTATCATGGTCATAAGATTTTTTCTTATATGGAAGACACCGAAACTACAAAAGGGAACGCCTTTTATATGATCGAGAAGCCCTCCCCGAAAAGACATCCCGGATGGCCTCTCGATTCACTTTCACTAAACCAAAATAATCTGACATATTTCGTAGATGAGGGCAATGAAAATTATGATTCCCCGGATGAAGAAATCACCTCTGCCGAATGCAAAAGACGGCTTGTAGATTTCCTCATCACCTCACTTGAATTATACTAAACCGTAATCTTCCTCTTCTCATGCTCTGCCGCAACTTCTTCCACTGACTTTTCTTTCAGTCTCACGGCGCCCTGATATCCTTCCCTGGTCGGAATCAGATCGCCTTTTGCCAGATTCTCCTTCGCCCGGGCAATGGCTTCCTTGTACTGCGGCAGCCATTCTTCCTGTGCAACTAACATCTCATCGATCATCTGCCAAACTTCCGGCGGATTACATACGGCACCCGTCAGCGGATCCATAAGAGCCGCCTGCTTTAAGAGATTCACATCCCCATGTACTGCCGCTTCTACCGCAAGCTTCTGCACCCAGATCGACTGCGAACACACTGCCGCACAGCCAAGAGGCAGATCACCTACTTTCGGTACACTGATCCCATTACCGTCTACATAGCATGGAACCTCTACAACCGACTCATCCGGCAAATTCGCAATACATCCCTCATTCATCATGTTGAAATGTCCGCGGTATTTCCTTCCGGTCTCAAGAGACTCGATAATATAAGAAGCATGCTCCTTTCCTCTCTCGGAGCCGTCAAGCTTCTTTGGTTCTTCCGCGAGAATCTTCGGGAACTCCGTCTCAAACCAATTTCTCTCCTCTCTGGTCACACGCAGATAGCCACCGGTCTCCCCATTTATCCAGTTGTCCAGATTGATCCACTCCTTGATCTCATCCGGACGTTTTCTGTACCAGGACACATATTCAGAGAGATGTCCGTTCGACTCCGTTGAGTAATATCCAAACCTTTTCAGCATATCGATACGCACCTTCTCTTCCTCTGAGAATTTCTCATGCTTTAAGAAGCCCGGCAGAATCTTATCCAGCATGTCCTTCCCATGATGCTTTACAGATATATACCAGGTCTGATGGTTGATTCCTGCACAGACGATATCCAACTCTTCTCTTGGAATTCCTAATACTTCCGCAATCTGCATCTCACCGTGGATCTCTCCGTGACAAAGACCAATCGTCTTCACGCCGCCGTATTTATTACACGCCCAAGTAGCCATCGCGTTAGGATTCGAGTAATTGAGCATGATTGCCCCCGGCTCCGCCACTTCCCGGATATCCTTGCAAAAGTCAAGCATTGCCGCAATCACCCTCTGTCCATACATGATTCCACCTGTGCATAAGGTATCCCCCACACATTGATCAACCCCGTATTTTAACGGAATCTCAACATCCGTCTCGAATCCTTCCAGACCTCCAATACGGACACAGTTAATAATATATCTTGCATCCTTGAACGCTTCTCTCCTGTCTGTTGTCGCCTGAATCTTCACCGGGATTCTATTCGCATCCAGATCCCTCTGGCAAAGAGCCCTCGTCTTCTCCAGATTATCCCCGTTAATGTCCGTAAATGCAATCTCTGCCTTCTGTAACTCCGGTACAGACATAATGTCTGTAAATAACGTTCTCGCGAATACAAGGCTTCCTGCTCCGATAAATGCAATCTTAAAACTCATAACCATACCTCCTGATTCTCGTGCGCTTTTGAAAAACTCCATATATAAATTCTCTCAAAAGCATTCTCACTGTTATTGTATGGCTTTATTATAATCACTTTTTTATGTCCGTGTGTAAAGTATTGCAATCAAAATATAAAAATGCAAGATATTGCCGCATATTTAAAAATAGCTTACTCTGTTGCATTGCATCAATCCTTTTGACCAGTGTCCTGTAATATTCTGTTTAAATTCTTTGCGAACCATCTTCGCACGATATTTTAAATATCCGCCCTGATCTTGGCGGATATATATCCCTTCGCACATTTCATCTCCACATTTTGATTTTTCAAAGAGCCAAAATAATTCATTTACATTAAAGCTCCCACATCCCAGTTGCGGAACTACCTTTACTCCCATTTTATTCAACAAAACATTACGCCTCTCAACAGATAAAAACTTTTCTCTGTCCGTATCAAAGATATCAAATCCAAGAAACCAGTCTGGAAGTGCATTATAATATATGGAATGTTTTGCATAGCACCATTCACCAAATAAAATATATTTATCCATAAGGACATCAAAAATTGCGTTCTCATGAGATACAATCCAATTTTTCAACAATCTCCATTGTCCCTCTAATGGCATTAGCAAATAGCCCCCTCTATTTTGAAGTTGTAAATCCCCACTACTACTAAAAGAAATACCCAAATTGGCACCATCAATTTTTTCTTCTATTGTTATCGGAGCACTCAAAATATTTTCCACTTCACTCTTTTGTAATATTTTATCGCTTCGCTTTATAGTTATATCTGTTTCAATGTATGGTGTAGCAGGAAATTTATAAAACATAATCAGGAACTCCTCTTTTTTGCAGTCTTTCGATCATTCATCATCACTGCATAATCCATATCCAAAAACTCAATATGTACCCCATATTCTTCAAATACATCTTTAAATCCAAGCCATTTCCCATCAGTTGCCTCAACAATGGGCGGATGTTCGGAATGTGCCCTTGCCAAAGCGACAAACTTCCTGTCACTTATATCGAATGCTTCTGTTCTGTCTTCTAATGGAAACATAATATAGTTTCCATCGGAATCTTTTGCTAATTTAACCATATCATCAAGAGAAATTTGTCCTATATAAGTATTGAACCAACGCCAAAATATCTTTCCTAAGGCAGTATTAGTTGGAATTCTTTTTCTATATTCCCTTATTATCTCATAATCCATGTCTAAAACCAGTTTACTTTCTGGATTATTTACAAATCCACCAATAAACTTTATACACTTTTCCTGTACATCCAATTCTTCATCTCTACAATCCCGCTCAAGAGTCGCTGCTTTCACAGCTACATTCGTATCCATAATTATTTTATCATACATCTTTCTTATCCCTCTCAGCGATCCTCCGACTAAGTGCATTCATAGACTGATGATACATATCATCCTCCATATCTCCGAAAAATCCTTCCGGCCAATTCAATATGTTCCCATACTGATCAACCTCCAACTTTTCAAGCTTTGAGGCCTGTCGGTTATTTTTAGCAAAATAAGCCTTCATATCAGATACTGATAATTTTTCCTCTGAAATTTTTCGTTGGAATCTCCGCAGTAAATGCTCTGAGTGTGTCTCAATAATAACCTGTACCCTTCTATCTTCCCCCGCTTCTCGCATATTAATCGCATCTATTATTACATCTGCCAACAATGTCTGAGCACATGGATGCAGATGAATTTCCGGCTGTTCAATAAAAATTACAGAATTATCCGGCGCATAGAATAATTGTACAATAACCGGCAAAACCTGAGACACTCCAAATCCAACATCTGGCAACCCAACAAAGCGCCTTGTCCCTTTTATCCGTACTTTTACTTCATATTCTTGCCGATCACCAATTTTTTCAATCTTATATTCTTCAATCAGCCCCATCTTTTTTAATGATTCGCTGACAATAACTTCAAATTTTTTATAATGAGTATTTTTAAACTTCAATTTTTTATCTAACTTCTTTGCCGATAAGATAGCAGCAATCGTGTTTTCTCCTGATTCTCCAACACTTTCAGGGTTTACTCCTGACCAGCTATATATCCTTTTTGTTTCCGTCCTCATTGGGCCAAGATAATAAAACTTTGAAAAAAACTCTTCCTGATAAAGATTTAGATCCTGAAGGAAATCTGAATCCTTATAATATGCCAGCGCTGCATCAGAAAATCCATAGAACTTAACTGGCTCCGTTAATTTCCATCCTCTTCCTACTTTTATTCTTTTAAAATATCTGTCAGAATCCAACACATAATTCCGATCACCATCTTCCTCCATATCTTTTTTCATCCCAACTGTTAATTTCAGCTTTTGTTTGTCATACAATCGATACTTAAATTCTTTAACCTCCAAGTATTGAGTTTCAACATCACTTACTTTAATACTGCCTTCAAATCCAATAAGATTGTAAAAATCTTTTCTGTTAGAATTTTCAAGTACAGCCCTTGTATCCATATTCCACTTAAAGCTAAATTCCATATCTTCATCTAAGTTATGATCATAAAAAATATCAGATACAGAACCTAAATCCACAGAAGCCTGAGGTCCGCTTAAGAGCAGTACCGTTTTTCTGTCTGACTGACGAACTGTCTGTTTAAGCATAACTAAAAACTGTCCTATACTGGATTTCCCTGAGCTATTGCTGCCAAATAGAACCGTAATCGGTGCAAGATCAATTATCCCTGTATCTTGCCATCCTTTGAAGTTTTTTATACGCAACTCTTTTATCATTACCTAATTCTCCTCTCCTCAGATAATCCCTGATTTGGATGTATACTTGTCTTAGTTGTTCTTGTATTCTAATTTAAATATCATATCATATGACAGTATTTTCTTCAATGAAATCAAAAATCATATAATATTCATATTTCCCCGGGCATTACATGTGTTATACTGATATTGTCTATATTACGACAAAATACTCTTTTAACTGAATCAACAGGGAGAGAATTTATTATGAGCCTATTCAACATCCACACTCCATATATCGCAATCACTGCATTTTACGCACTGAACCTGACCGAATACAGCATGCACCCTCACAGGCATCCCCGCTGTGAGATTATGTATGTCACAAAGGGCAGCTGCCTGATCTATGCGGATGACCAGGAATTCTGTCTCAAGGAACAGCAATTCATATTCTTAAACGCCGATGTCCTGCACCAGCTGTCTATTCCAAAGGGAAGACCCTGCTCGATTCTGAACCTGGAATTCTCATGCCTTCGCTCCAAAACCGACATCTGCTTAAGCGAATTATCTGCAAATAGCCCCTCCTTCGCCCGATTCTGTACTCTCCCCGGAACATATTTGACCGGAAGTGATGCAGGCCATCTGGGTTACTCTTTGAAGGATCTGATCAACCAGTTAAGAAACGGCATCCCTTATAAGAATGATGTTCGGAATCTGTCCGATAGCTACACGCCTGACCAGAAATACTTGATCCGCCTGCTATTCCTTCGGATGATGCTAGAGCTCTCGAAGTGCGCCTTAGAACACAACAAAAATACCGGTATGCTCTACCTGAAAAGGGCCCGTGATTACATCTCCTCCCACCTGACGGAGGAGATACGGATACCTCAATTGGCAGAACACGCCGGTATCAATAAGTCTTATCTGCAATCCCTGTTCTCCAGATACATGGATTGCACTATCACAGATTACATTAATCGGAAACGTCTGGAACACTCTGTGTTTCTTCTGGTCAACAGCTCGCTCTCCATCACGGATGTAGCTTTCCAGTCCGGTTACAACAGCCGTCAGCACTTTGGAAGCACTTTCGAGAAATATTATGGGGTAAGCCCGCGCGCTTACCGTCAGCTCCACGGCAAGAATATGAATCCTTCTACCGGAGGCGATTATTTTTACATAGAAGAGGACGGCGCATGGGCAAACATCCCTCTGAAATCTCCTGATACTGCCGAAAATGATTGATTTTCGGCAGCCCCTTTTTCATTCCTTATTTTGTCAAAAGCATCATAACCTCATTACTTCTCTGCACGAAAGCCGTCATCTCCTCCGGATTCAGCGGCTTGTGCGCCAGCATCGCCAGATCATACAATTGCTTACAGATCAGAGATACATTCTCATTCTCTTTATTATTAACTACATACTGTACCAATGGGTGATTGGCGTTCAGAATCAATGTGCTGTCACCGCCCATATCCATTCCGCCCATGTTACCCATGCCGTACATCTTCATCATCTCCTGCATACGGCGGCTCTGTTCGGACAGAGTGATCATAGATGCTACTTTATCGTCTTTGAGCTTCTCGATCTTGACGTCTAACTTGTCGTTGCCAAGCTCCTTGCGGAATATCTCAATCAGGCTGTCAGAAGTTGCCTTGAAAGCTTCCTTATCTTCTTCCGCAACCTCTTCCTTAACATTCTCCGTCACATCCGCGTCAATTCTCTGGAAGCGGATGGTTGGGTTCTTCTGCTCTAACTGCGTAATAAACGGAGAATCAATATTGTGGCTTAAGATTACCGCATCCTGTCCCTGATTCCTGAACATGTTGATATACTGGCTCTGCTGAATCTCATCCGTCACATAGTAGATCGTCGTCTTGATCTCTTCTACCTTGTTCTCGTCTGTGTTCTCATCGCTGCTGCCTTCGGCATCATCCTTCTTCTCGTTCGGCTCAACGACTTCACCGCCGTTCTCCTCGATACAATCCTTAAGGGTCAGATACTTGCCGTCAATATTCTTAAACAGAATAGAATCCTTCATCTTGTCACAGAACTTCTCGTCCTTTAAGCAGCCAAACTTGAGGAACGGGCTGATATCATCCCAGTATTTCTCATAGTCCTCTCTCTTCGTCTTGCACATTCCCGTCAGCTTGTCAGCCACCTTCTTGGAAATGTAGTCCGCGATCTTATTGACAAATCCATCGTTCTGCAGCGCACTTCTCGATACGTTCAGCGGCAGATCAGGACAATCGATCACTCCCTTCAATACCATCAGGAATTCCGGAATAACTTCTTTGATATTGTCCGCAATAAATACCTGATTATTATATAACTTGATCGTTCCTTCGATAGAATCGTATTCCGTATTGATCCTTGGGAAATACAGGATTCCCTTCAGGTTAAACGGATAGTCCATGTTCAGATGGATCCAGAACAGCGGTTCCTTATAATCTAAGAATACTTTGCGGTAGAACTCCTGATAATCTTCATCAGAGCACTCGTTCGGATGTTTTGCCCACAGTGGATGGATATCACTCAAGGAAACCGGGCGCTTATTGATCTTTACCTTATCTTTGGCCGGTTCTACCTCGACCATCTCTTTTTCGCCGTCTTCATTCTCCTTCTCCTCCATCTTGGCTTCCTCGTGGATGTGCTCGACAACAACATCATCATCCTTTAAGTCCGCTTCGTCAATGGTCTCATACTCTTGTTCTGCATTTGCCTTAGAAAGGAATATCTCAACCGGCATGAAGGAACAATATTTCTCAAGGACTTCCCTTACACGGTATTCATTAGAGAACTCGATACTGTCATCATTCAGATACAGAGTAATCTCTGTTCCCACACCTTCCTTATTGCCTTCATCCATCTCATATTCTGTGCCGCCGTCGCTGACCCAGTGCACCGGCGCCGCACCTTCTTTATATGAAAGAGTATCGATATGAACCTCATCCGCCACCATGAACGCAGAGTAGAATCCAAGTCCGAAATGACCGATCATATCATCTTCCGTCGTCTTATCTTTATATTTTTCAAGGAACTCTGTTGCGCCGGAGAACGCAATCTGTGTGATATACTCCTCCACCTCATCAGCAGTCATACCAAGTCCGTTATCTGTGAACTTCAATGTCTTCTCTTCCGGATTCACTTCCACTTTGATCGCCGGTTTATAATCATCCGGCAACTGGTACTCACCCATCATATCCAGTTTCTTAAGCTTTGTAATCGCATCACATCCATTTGATATCATCTCACGGGCGAAGATATCATGATCCGAATATACCCATTTCTTAATAATCGGGAAAATATTCTCACTGCTGATTGATAAATTTCCTTTCTTTGCTGCCATCTTTATCACTCCTACCTCATCTTTTTATTATTATCTCCATATTTTCATACAAAAACATCCGAATAAATCGGGATGCCCTTTGCTTAAGAGATATAATAATACGTTCAAATTTAAAAGTCAATAGAAAATTAGCACTCTTTCCGGTAGAGTGCTAACAAATTTCTTAAAAATATAAAAATTCTATAAACAAGATCATTCTTTTACCTCGTAAGTCAATATATAATCGTCCATCACAAATCCATTGCCGATATCCGCAACCTGCTCATCCGTAATGGCAAACCCAAGATGGTCATAGACAGCCAGCGTATGATCGTTGTGCTTATTACAGGTCAGCCAGATCTTCTTAAGCTTACGTTTTTGGCATATTTCAATCAGGAAATTCAATGCTTCTGTCGCGAGATGCTGTCCGCGGCAGTCTTTTTGTATGTAGAGCTTACTCAGGAACAGCGCATCCTCCTGCGGATGGGTTCCGATATATCCGGCCAGGGTATGGGAGCTTAAGATCTGGTAATACTCATATCCCTCCTGCTCTATCTGGGATTTGATCGCAGGATAGGATTGGAACTTATCGACCATATAATTAACCTGCGCCTCCCCGATGATAGGGATGAAATGCTGATGCCAGATTTCTTCGGCAAGATTGGCAATATCGTGGATCTCTGCATCTGTTTTTACAGGCAGTATGCTTATCGTATTCATATGATGCCTCCGTCTTTAGAATAGTTTAATAAATTATAGATTTCTCTTATAGCATTATACGTGATATAATAGCTTCGTACAAGAAGGAAATTTGTTTATAAATTTATTTTCGGAGGACGTAGATGAACGGATTTGTCACGTTAGAGGATGTAAAAAAGAGATACCGCATGGGAGAGGTGGAGATCATGGCAGCGGATGGAATTGATTTTCAGATCGACCGGGGGGAATTCGCGGTAGTGGTAGGCCCAAGCGGTGCGGGCAAGACGACGGTCTTAAATATCCTTGGCGGTATGGATACTGCTTCGGAAGGCAAGGTGCTGGTAGACGGGCAGGATATTACATCGTATTCTCAGAAGCAGCTTACCGCCTACCGGAGGGACGATATTGGATTCGTATTCCAGTTCTATAACCTGATTCCGAATCTGACTGCTCTTGAGAATGTGGAACTGGCGCTTCAGATCTGTAAGGATCCTATGGATGCAAGGGAAGTAATGGAAGAGGTCGGCTTAGGGGCACGTCTTGATAACTTCCCGGCACAGTTATCCGGCGGCGAACAGCAGCGTGTATCGATCGCCAGGGCTCTGGCAAAGAATCCGAAGATACTGTTGTGCGACGAACCGACAGGAGCACTGGATTATAATACGGGGAAAGCGATCTTAAAGCTTCTGCAGGACACCTGCCGGGTCAAGGGAATGACAGTCATATTAATCACCCATAATTCTGCGATCGCGCCTATGGCGGACCGCATAATCAAGATTAAGAACGGACGGGTAGCGGATATCATAGAGAATTCTCATCCGGTGCCGGTGGAGACAATAGAGTGGTAGGTGCAGCGGATGAAGAAAACGAAGAAAGCAGCCAGAAAAGATTTCTACATGGAGATTCGCAAAAGTCCGGGAAGATTTTTGTCGATTCTTTTTATTGTTGCGCTTGGAGTTGCATTTTTTTCGGGAATACGGGCTTCTGAACCAGATATGAGACTTACAGGGGATGCATATTTTGACGAAGCCGGACTTATGGATATCAAGGCAATCTGTACTTATGGCGTTACGGAGGATGATATCCGCTCTATGGAAAAGGAGAAGGGTATATCACAGGCGGAAGGAGCATACAGTGCTGATTTTCTCTACAACGCAAAGGATGAACAACAGGTTCTCCATGTAATGTCGCTTCAGGAAAAAATAAACCGGGTTACGGTAAGTAATGGCAGGCTTCCCAGGAAGACAGGCGAGTGTCTGGCGGATGACAATTCTGCATTTCGTATCGGGGATGAGATACGCTTACTGTCCGGAACGGATGATGAAGTGACAGATACCCTGAAAACAGACACTCTCAAGGTAGTAGGTCTTGGTAACAGTCCCTGTTATCTGTCTTACGGAAGGGGAAGCTCCACGGTAGGTGACGGGAGTATTCAGGCATTTCTGGTGGTGCCGGAAGATACCTTTGATATGGAAGTCTACTCAGAAGTATATCTGCAGGTGGAAGGCGCGAAAGAACTGCTTGCATTCACCGATGCCTATGAGAACCGGGTCGATACGGTCATAGAACGAATCGAAAAGCTTACGGACCACCGGGCCGTAATCCGTAAAGACAGCCTGAAAGATGAAGCCGATGAGAAACTTGCAGACGCAAAAGAAGATCTTGAGACTGGAAGAAAAGAAGCAAAGAAAAAGCTTGATGACGCGGCAAAAGAGATTTCTGACGCTGAGAAGAAACTTGCAGATGCAAGAAAACAGATAGAGGACGGAAGGGTACAGATCGCCAATGCAAAGACGACCCTGAATTCTAAGCAGAAAGAGTTGGACGCGGCGAGAGTGCAATACCAGAATGGTGTAGCACAGTTAAATGACGGCAAAGCAGAATATGAAGAAGGCGCAGCTCAGTACGAGGCCGCAAGAGCTGAGGCTGATACACAGATACAAAATGGCCGGCAATTGTTAGATAGCCTGCAGGCACAGATCACGGCGGATGAGCAGAGCTATCAGGCCTTGCAGACACAGATCAATGAACTGAGAGCACAGATGAATGGGGACGGCTATGTAACAGAAGACGGAACCGCCGCCGGTCAGGATCCTGAACTAAGTCAGCAGATCGCCCAGTTAGAAAGCCAGGCACAGATCGTCGCTTCAAGACTGGAAGGAGAAAGACAGGCGTATACCTTAGGCATGGCCGGAATAGCTGTTGTGCAGCGGCAGATGGATGATGCAGCCGCCGAGCTTGCAGCCGCAAAAAGCCAGATCGATGCCGCAGAGGCAGAGCTTGCGGCGGCGCCCGCAAGGTTATCTTCGGGACAGGCACAGATCAACAGCGGGTGGAGCGAATTAAAAGCACAGGAGCAAAAGCTTTCAGAAGGAGAAGCAGAGATTGCATCCAATGAAGCAAAGCTGGCAGATGCGAAGAAAGAGTATGAGAAAGGTAAGGTAAAAGCAGAGACAGAAATCGCTGACGGAGAGAAAAAGATCAAGGAAGCCGAGGCCGATATCGCAAAGCTTGAACTGCCCAAATGGTATGTCTATGACCGGAGTACATTGATCGAATATGCCGGATTCGGCGAGAATGCAGAACGGCTTGGTGCGATCGGCCGGGTATTTCCGGTGTTGTTCTTCCTGGTGGCAGCGCTGATCAGCCTGACCAGTATGACGCGTATGGTGGAGGAACAGCGGACGTCTATCGGTACGATGAAAGCTCTGGGATACGGGAAAGGGGCGATCGCTTCCAAATATATCGGTTATGCACTTCTTGCCACGGCAGGCGGAAGTGTGTTGGGAGTATTGATCGGCGAAAAATTACTTCCCTATATTATCGTCTATGCCTATGGAATCTTATACCAACATTTACCAAAGATTCTTGTGCCCTATGACTGGGGTTATGCGGCTATGGCATCCGGGGCGGCAGTGTTCTGTACTATATTGGCTACCGTTATGGCATGCTATAAGGAACTGGATGCCCAGCCTGCCATACTTATGAGACCGCCGGCGCCGAAAAAGGGGCGCAGAGTATTCCTGGAACGGATCGGTATTATCTGGAGACACCTGAATTTCACATGGAAGTCTACCGTCCGCAATCTGATGCGTTATAAGAAAAGGTTTTTTATGACAATATTCGGAATCGGCGGCTGTATGGCGTTGATGCTGGTCGGATTCGGACTGAAGGATTCCTGCTACGAGATTGCCAATCTTCAATATGCTGAGATTCAGTTCTATGACGGGAGTGTTTACCTCAGGGAAGACTTAACAGAGGAGCAGCGGGATGAGTTAATGGAATCTCTGGATGATGAGAAAAAAGTCAGTCAGTATATGGAGGCTGACATGCAGAACATTACTCTGGTAAAGGGCAAAAAAGAGCGGGCGGCTTACGCGTGCGTATTTGGCTCTGTCGACAAGATACCACAGTTCGTGGATTTTCATGACCGGAAAACGAAGGAAAAGTACCGGCTTTCAGACGACGGCGTGATCGTAAGTGAGAAGACGGCGAAGCTTTTAGAGGCTAAAGAGGGCGATGTCATCGAGATCAAAGATGAAGAAAACGGCAATAAGAAGGTGAAAATTACACATATCTGTGAGAACTACATGGGGCATTACATCTACTTTACACCTTCCTGTTACAAGAAGGTATACGGGGAGAAGCCAGAATACAACAGCATCATGTTCAAAGTGGAGGATTCGTGTACAAGCCAGGAGCTTGAGAAGATCGGGAGAAATATCCTGAAACAGGACGGCGCTCTAAGTGTCAGCTATACGCATGATATTGAAAAGCAGCTGGATGATATGCTGCGCAGTTTGAACCTGGTTATCGTCGTTCTGATCATCTCAGCGGGGATGCTGGCATTCGTGGTGCTCTATAACCTGAATACGGTGAATATCGCGGAACGTAAGAGGGAGCTGGCAACACTGAAGGTCCTGGGCTTCTACAATATGGAAGTGGCTGAATATGTATACAGGGAAAATATCCTGCTGACCTTTTTAGGCGCGGTCGTCGGTGTTGTGTTAGGTAAGTTCCTCCATCTGTTCATCATTGAAACGGTGGAAGTAGACTCTGCCATGTTCGGAAGAAATATCAATGTCCCCAGCTATATCTACAGCCTGATACTTACAGTGGCGTTTTCCATGATGATCAATGGGGTGATGTATTTTAAACTCAGAAAGATCGATATGGTGGAATCATTGAAGAGTATCGAGTAGAATTGATTACTTATTATGTAAAACCTCCGTGTTATCATAGATTTTGATCGGTTGTCCAAACCCCAATCTATGATAACACGGAGGTTTTGCTGTGGCTAAACCGCCATCATCACCAATGCCATCACCCCAACCACAGCATAGATCTCATTGATTACAAGACATATCTTCATCAGATTATTTTGTACCTTTCCTTTCATATATGCGGCAAACGTGAATATCCCTGAGACAATCATAAAGACCGCATAACTTCCTATTATGATCTCCGCCGCCGGTGACTCAAGCGCCCACTGATACTGCCTGAGAATCAATATTGTCCACGGGATGAATACCATGATACCTGCAATGACTGTTACAATACTCTTACTGCTCTGCTTCATTTTCTTCTACTTCCTTTCCCTATCACTCTGTACTATTTTCTCTCGCTTCTTCCAAAACATATACAGGAGATGCCAAGACAAGCTCCCGTAAAGATTACCGCTATCGGTACCCATGGGATCAGGTCCATCTCCATCTCAGACAGATTAGATGCCAGCTCTCCGTATTTGGCCGTAATTACATAAAACGGATAATCCATCGGATACACATACCACAATTTCGTGTTGATCATCAAAACTGACGGCACAATGGACGCCAGACCGATTCCCACAGAAAAGATGGGCGTCTTAATGCATACGGCCAGCATCCAGAAAAATGCGATCATCGGAAGGGCTGAGACATACAGCATTGCTGCCTGCCGAAGAACGAATAACGGCGGCAGTACAAACGCATAATCCTGCGTCCGCGACGCGATCACGGCGCCGGCAAAATACAGCCCTGTCATCATCGCCATCTGGATTGCCGCCAATACCAGCAGAATCACATACTTTGCCAGACACAATTCCCCCGTGCCGACCGGAAGCGCAAGCATCCGCAAAATTCCATGGTTGTTCCGTTCGGTCTGCGCAAGCAATACCGTACTCACCACCATACTCGCCGGAAACATGAACCACGCCATCCCCATAAAGCCCTGTATCAGGAAATTATATTCCGGCAAGATTCCTTCCGCCTGCATTCCAAAATTCAGATGTGCATTCAAAACCGACGGCATCCACAGCATCACCGCCGCCGCCCCGAAGATGAGCAATATCCCAGAACGGCGAATCTTCTTCCATTCCACTCTGATTAACGATAAAAATGACAACAAACTCATGACAAAGACCTCCTGACTCTCAGAATTATCATTTCCGCTGCCCCGATTAACACTGCTTCTATTATCGCGGCAATCAGATAACCGATCGCCTCTCCTCCGGGGGCTCCTTCTAATATCTGAAAGGACAGTGCAAAAGGAAAGAGAGACAGTGCAAAGTACCTGGTCGGAATCATCGTTGCCACAAATACACAGACCACGTCAATTCCCAGCGAAATCCACATATTTTTACACACCGACGCAATCAGAAGCGCTGATACTGCCGTCGGCAGCAGCATGCAAAAGCAATACCCAAAGCTTTTAAACAGATCCTTTACAAATTCCAGATACGCACCGGCCGCAGCGTCTCCATAGAATGCCGAATATGCACCATTTTCTCCGCCAAACCAATATAATGTACAGAAGATCACTGCCAGCATCTCTATCACTAGGATGACAAAGCACATACCTGCTGTCAGAAGAACCTTTCCGCAGAAGATCTCCTCCTCCCGGACCGGAAGCGTCGTAATCCGCAGAATCGCACGGTCTGCGTATTCCGTATGGTACATCATACAGGTAACCGCAACGACTGCCAGCATGTTCAGCATGGACATCATCTGCCAGTCCGCCTGAAAGATCGTCCGAAGCGGAGACTGCATAAGTCCCGTATATTGCTCGGAGCGGACCATAAGCTCCAGTATCGGAATGAACGCTGCAAGAATCCCTCCTGCAAAGCATCCGGGTAAGATCCCGGTTCTTTTTATCTTTTTAAACTCTAATACAATATTCATCGTCTTCTTCCTCTCTGCATGTTGTCCTCTTCGATCATGGCAAGAAATGTCTCCTCCAGATGGTCCGTCGGATATCCTTTCGTCCGGGCCGCCAGCCCAAGTTCTTCAAATGTCCCTTCGAACAAGAGTCGTCCGTGATTCAGAATGCCGATCTTATCTGCCATCAGTTCTATCTCCGATAAAAGATGCGAAGATACCAGAACCGTACAGTCAAGCCTTTCCGGCAGTGAGCGGATCAGTGTCCGAATCTCATGGATACCCACCGGATCCAGGCCGTTCGTCGGCTCGTCAAGGATCAGGATAGGCGGCCTTCCGATCAATGCACTCGCAAGCCCCAGCCGCTGCTTCATGCCAAGAGAATATTGCCGCGCCAGACGCCCTCTCCACTCAGTAAGCCCCACCAGTTCCAGTGCATCATCCACTGCCGGCTTCGGCAGCTTCAAGATTCTGCGGACGATGTCCAGATTCTCCTCCCCTGTCAGATTCCCGTAGAATGCAGGCGCTTCTATGAATGAACCTACTTCTTTCAGAATCGAAATCCTGTCCTGCGGATATTTTTTCCCGTCTATCAGGAAATCCCCGTCCGTCGGCTTTGTAAGACCCAGGAACATCTTCATGGTCGTGGATTTGCCTGCGCCGTTCGGCCCTAAGAATCCATAGACCGTTCCCCGGGGAATATGGAGATTCAAACCGGAAACTGCCGGAAACCCTGCATATATTTTGCTCAGATTATTTGTCTCGATAATATTCATCTTCACCACTCCTCATTATCAGAAATTGTTTTGTACCGGTATGCTTATAATATAAACGATCAACCTTACATTCACATTCTCTTAACCTTACATCTACCTTACATTTATGCCGGAAGCATCTTATTACATCCAAATTGTGGTATACTTTTATGAGAAATCACTGATACAGCATTGCAGAATTAATTCCATATTAACAGAAAGGATTAAGACTTTATGACTTTAGATTATTTGAAAAATAAACGAATATTACTCGTAGATGATGAACCTGGGTTACGTGACATGGTTACTTCTATTTTAATGGATGAAGATTTCGCACAGATCCGGACCGCCGGTTCTGTCCGTGAGGCCCTGGCAATTGCCGCTGATTATTGCCCGGAACTGGCGATTCTTGATGTGATGCTTCCGGACGGGGACGGTTTCTCCTTAATGAAAGAATTAAAAAGATGCGACGACTACCCGATTCTCTTTCTGACCGCACGCGGTGAGGATGAAGACAAATTCCGGGGATTTGGCCTTGGCGCCGACGATTATATCGTCAAACCATTTCTCCCAAGAGAGCTGGTCTTCCGGGTCATGGCGATCCTTCGGAGGACTTATAAAGATGACAATCCACTGGTGACCTTAAACGATTGTGAGATTGATTTTGAACGGGCAGAAGTATTAAGACATGCAGCCGGGAATGAACAGACCAATCCTATCCCTCTGACGGCAAAAGAACACGCCATCCTGCTTGCCCTCTACCGCAATGCCGGCCGGATCGTGACGATAGACACTTTATGCGAAGCCGCCTGGGGGGATAATCCTTACGGCTATGAGAATTCTCTGATGGCGCACATCCGCCGGATTCGGGAAAAGATCGAAGAGAATCCTTCCAGACCTGTGTCCCTCATCACGGTCAAAGGATTGGGCTACAAACTGATTGTGAATGGGAATTGAGACAGGAGGATATTAAGATGCGAAGCGTTCCAAAGTTAATCCGAAGATTCATAGCTATCCTGCTGCTCAGTGTCATCCTGCTCTTTTTTCTAAACATCATTGTTCTTTTTACGCTGACCTCCAGGCAGACTCCAGGCGCTTCCCCCTGGGTCACTGCCAACGAGACCGGCGATGCATTGCAGCAATCAGAGACCGGAGACGGATATTTTCTGGCAGAAGATGCCGCGGCAGAATTAAGGCAGCAGAATGTCTGGGGGATATTAATTGACAATGACACTCGCCGGGTCACCTGGCACACAGACAACCTGCCATCGGAAATCCCCATGGAATATTCCCTGGCAGATATTGTTTCCCTTACCCGCGGATATCTCAGGGACTACCCTACTTTTACCGGAAATGATGAGGACGGGCTGATCGTTCTTGGCTATCCCAAAGATCGGTATTGGAAACATATGTATCCGAACTGGGATTATGATTTCATTGCCAATCTTCCCAGGAGCATTTTGAATATATTGATTATAAATGCCGCACTCATTTTCCTGATCTACTTTATTGCAAACTTAAAACTCCTTCGCTCTGTGAAACCGATTGCCGAAGGGATACAGTCACTGCCTACCAAAGAACCGGTTTATGTGAAAGAGAAAGGACTGCTCTCAGAACTCGCCGCCAACATCAACCAGACTTCTGAGATCCTTAAGTCCCAGAATTATCAGCTCCGCAAAAAGGAAAGTGCGCGCGCCAACTGGATCGCCGGGGTCTCCCACGACATCCGCACTCCGCTGTCTATGGTGATGGGGTATGCCGGGCAATTATCGTCCGATTCACATCTTTCCGAAGAAGAGCGTCAGAAAGCACTTGTCATCCTGCGGCAAAGCGAACGGATGGGGAATCTCATCAACGATCTGAATCTTGCCTCAAAGCTTGAATATGATATGCAGCCGCTTAACCGGACCCGGGAAAATGCCGTTGCCATCGTGAGGCAGACTGCTGTAGACTTTATCAACACGGATATTGACGGGAGATACCCCATCGAATGGCAGACCGATCCCAAACTTACTGTCTACCCTGTCGATGTGGACAAAGACCTCCTGAAACGTGCAATGTCCAACCTGATACAAAACTGCATCAATCACAACGCCGGCGGTTGTACGATCTACCTCTCTGTACGCGCCGAACCTCATCACTGTATGATCTGTGTAGAAGATGACGGTGAGGGGATATCTGAGGATGCACTCTATAAATTGAATAATACCCCGCATTATATGAGGTGCGACAATAACGCCCAAAGCCAGCGCCATGGTCTCGGCCTTCTGATCGTCAGGCAGATCGCGGATTCTCACGGCGGCAGTACGGCAATGCATAAGAGTTCACACGGCGGATTTGCGGTCGATATCCTGCTGCCCGCCGCGCACTAGTACATCATTGCATTAATCTGTCAATTCTCCAAAATCTTTCTTCTCGAATTCCTGTATCGAGATATGTCTCTTATCCGGATTGGCGTACACGAAGGTTTTGTCCACATTTTCCAGATAATTCTGGATCTTATCATTGGTCGCGCTGATGATTGCCTGGAAACCAAGCCCCCGGATCAGCGCGATACAGCTTGCCACCTTCTCCGCATCCATCTTGGAGAACGCCTCGTCTAAGACGACCAGACGTATGGTCGGATTCCGCTTAAGCTTCGCCGGGGTGTTGATCTTATATACCTGGGCAAAACTCGCAAGCAGCGCCACATACAGCGGATTCTGCCCCTCACCGCCGGAATTCTTCTTTATCATCCTGCCAAGCCCGATCGCCATATCCTTTTGGCCGTGAACGATCTGCTGCATATCAAAGGACAGATACGTCCGGTAGTCCGCATATTTGTCCATATTCTTCTTCGCTTCATTCAGCTCTTCCTGGGTAGCATTCTCGGGCGGGATAAAGATATTGATCAGCTCATTCATCAGCTCCCCGTACTGATCTTCATGCTCCATGGTAAACATATTAAGCTGATTCTCCATGGAATCCGTAAGCTGTGACGGATGAATCTGCAGGGCATCGTCCATGAACATCTTATAGTACCTTCCGTCCGCCCCCTTGTTCTTCGTGATAACGAACTGATACTGATCCTTTCCGAAATCCAGCCCGCTGATGATCCGGTTCAGCTCATCCTTCCTCTGATATGCCTCCCGGATGGCGCTGCGGATCTTAAAGATAAAATCATCTTTAAAATGTTCCACCGCTGAACGCGCCTGCTCTTTTGCTGCCTCCCGGTAGGCCTCCAGATCATCGCAGCTTAGATTCTCCAGTAATTCATCATAGGGGATATTATTCTTAATTGCCGTGGAGAACGTCCGATTGGGGTAACTTCTCACATAGCTGCTCCTTTCTTCCACCAGCTTCTGATAACTTGCTTCTTCCTCTTCCCGCATAGAATAAAGTTCGCCGAGGCGCTGTCTCTTTAAGTAGTCGTAATTTCCCGACTTCCTGCCCGCCAGATACTTCTGAAATTCCTGCTCATATCTGTCCGTTTGTTCCATCGCCTCGGCTTTGGCTGCTTCATCCCCTCCCGGTCCGAAGCCAAGCCTGCTTCTCTGCTCCATAATCCCGGACTCTGCCAAAAGCATTTCTTCCTTAAGCTTCTCGATCTCCTTCCGGTAGTTCCAGATATCTTCCTGTGTCTTGACGATCTGAGCCTTCTTTTCATCCTGGCGGTCCGTAAGCTCTTGCTTCCTGACCTCCCACGCATCCACCGACTCGCTCTTTAACTTCTGCATCTTCCCGGTGATCCTGTCCTTTTGGCGGCTCTTCTCCGGGATCTTCCCGATATCCTCAAGCCATCCCAGATAATCCTCCGCCGGTTGGTTCAGCCCTTCCATCTGCATCATCCGGCGGACCTCCTCCAACTCCTCCTGACAGGGAAGACGTTCTTCCAAAAGCCTCTGGCACTGCTCTTCTAAGCGGCGGATTCTCTGACGCATGCTGACTTCACCGATATAGGCACATCGGGTATACTGCTCCGGATGAATGTGCTGCAGGCGGAAGCTGCGGTACAGCACGCAATCCGGTGTAATACCGATCTTGCTGTTCCTTAATTCCTCCATCGTCTCACACTTCATCACATTTCCCAGGAAGAAATCAATATAAGCCTGCACATAAGGCTCTTTTGCCCTCACTTCTTCTGCCAGCGCTCCCTTGCGGACAGGGTGCTCTTCCTCCATCACCTTCTCCGTATCAAGAACCGACGCCCGGAAGAACTTCTTCTTGTCCATCTCCTGATAAATGTCCATGGCAGTCTTCGCATACGCCGGTTCCACGATCAAAAGCAGCTTGTTATTCCCCATATAGCCTTCCACCGCATTCTGCCAGCGTTCATCCTTAAGATCCAGAAGGTCTGCCAGAATCTGTACATTGACAAATCTCCCCAGGCGCTCATGAAGACGTCCCCGAAGCTCAAACTTTGCCTCCTCCAATTCCCGCGGATACGCCTTCTTGCCCTGTTTCAGAGCTTTCAGCTCCTCTCTTGCCTCCCGCTCTTCCTTCTTGATCTGCCGAAGTCTCGCATCCGCCTCCTGGCGCTGTTCTTCCAGTTCTCCCTGAATCTCCCTGAGACTCTGCATCAGCCGCCGAAGCTCTTCCTTTGATATCTTCTCCTTTGCAAACTGATCGATGTCCCAGATCACCTGATTGGGAGTAATGTCTTTCTCTTTCCATTCTATCAGACGCCCGGCCGTCTGCTGCCATCTCTCCCGGCTGTTCAACAGACGCCCCAAGGTCTCGTTTACGGCTGTAAGTTCCGTCTCCATCCCGGAATATCCGCTGTCGGCAATCCGAAGGATGATCTCTTCATACTCTTTTTGAAGCCCCTTCTGCTCTTCCTCAAGCTTGGCCTGCCTGATTTGCCCGGACGCAATCTCCTCTTTACGGCTGCTGATCTTATCCTGGCATTCCTGCACCTGCGCTTCCAGCTTAAGCATCTCCAGACGCCCGATCTGATACGCACATATCTTCGCAGCCTCACGCTTCCTGTCATAATCCTGATAGCTCTCCCTGATCCTTTTAAGCCTCTGGATCTCTTCTGCGGTCTCCTCGATCTTTCCGCGCATTCTTCCGTACTGCATCACACTTTCCTGCAGATCCTCAATATGAATATCCTGCTCCATGCATATATATTCCTTCACGAAGTCCTCCAGTTTGATATTCATGCGAAACGGAATCGCCCGTTTAAAAAGCCTTGGAAACTTCTCCATATCCAGCCCGCCAAGGTATATATCATAGAGCTGGCGCCGGAACCGTTCATTGCTTGGCCCGCAATAGAATCTCTCTGCCGGCAGTGTTCTCTGCAGAGATTCCTTAAGCTCCAGAGCCGTCATGCATCGTTTCCCTATCCGGTAATCCCCAGCAAGAAATTCGCCCGTATGCCAAAAAAACAGTCTGCTTACCTCGTTGGATGCCGTCTCCACGTCAAACACCACGCCCACACACTGCTTTTCCTTCGTATTCGTCTGTTCGAACTCCAGCACAATAGTGCTGGAAAAATTCTGATTTCTCAGATACTGCGCCTCATTGTTCTCACTGATATTCACCATGCCCCGCAGGTATTCGATCAATGTCCGGTCCGAATCATCTGCCGCCGCCTTGTTGAAGAACCCCCGCCCGTCCGTACTGGCATACAGCACGATCTGGAGTGCATCAATCACCGTAGATTTTCCGCTTCCTGAGTGGCCGGTAAAAAAATTAATTCCTTCGCTGAATGTCAGTACTTTTCTGTCTATGTAATGCCAGTTATTCAGACAGATCCTCGATAGTGCCTTGAATGGCTGTCTCGTCTCCAAGATTGTCCTCCTCCCCGAATTCCGTCAGCAGTTCCCTGATGTCCTCCCCCGTCAATACAGCCTGAATACACGGATAGATAATAATTCTCGTCTCCTCATTCATCTCCTCCAATACTTCCAAAGGCTCTATGATCTGATATTTCTTAAGAAGCGCAATCGTACGCCTCATCTCCGTAACAGAAGGAAGGCTCTTAAACACCCTAAATTCCCCCGCTTTACCGTTGACTTCTCCTAACGTCGTCACAATATGGCTGCTTGAGGATACCGCCGACATCTGCTCGTCATAGATTAAGGCAAGCATCAGCAGATAGATTGTCGCAAGCCTTGGAAGCTTCTCCCCAAAGCCCTGACCGCCCTGGATATAGATGACGCCCATATGTGCATTTTCCCTCAAATCAATACCGGCAACAGCAAAATACTCTGTAAGAAATTCCAGGTGTTTGCTTAAGATACGGTATTCCTTCACATACTGCATCCGCCCGGTTCTCCGGTCATACTTCCGTTCGAGCATATACGTCTGCCGATACAGCGTCCGGATAATCTCTGTAAGTGCCTCCTGCTCTTCCTGAGGCAGTTGTTCGTAATATTCTATCATCATATTCCCGCTTTTATCCTACAATCCAGCTCTCTATATCCTCTGCGCCCGCGTACTTCTCAAGATACGTCCGGCCATACTCCAAAGCCTTCTCAAGATCCTGATTCTCTGAGAAAGAATAGATCAGGGTAAGGACTTCCACTGCCTCTTCAGTGATCATTGCCCGTTCCGAATCGCTGGTAGAACTCCCGATTGCTCCCGCCTCGTCTGCCAGCACCGGTAATCCGTCGATCTTAATCTCATCTTTCCCGATTCCCTTATATGTCTCTCCCTCTGACCCTACACGAAAGACAAGCTCATCCGCAATCTTATCCGCATCGTAAGAGCCCACGGAAAATCCGGACTGAACAGATATCAGATTATTAACGTCCACAACCGTATTGACCTCATACAGGCCTTTTCCCTGTCCGATCCTTCGAACCAGCGCTTCGGAAGATACTCTGTAACGGCTGGGGTCTTTTCCGAATGCCTTATATGCAAGCCTTGATTCCTTGATATTCGGAATCTCGTTAATCCCATAATCAAAGATGTCATCCTTCGTCTTCTTAAAAATATCTTTCTTAAGATATTTCCACATCTCCTCGTTCTTCTTCTCTACCCGCACCTTATACTGAAAACATCCGACTCTCGTTGCCGGCCATAATTCTTTCATCTTCTCATCAATCTGTAAATGCTTCATCTTTCTATCTCCTTAACTGCCTTATACTATACTTTACATATTAAATGCATATTCAGCCGAGATACGCGATCGCCGCTTCCCGGTCCATCCAGATATGGATTCCGCCCCCGGACTCGGTAAAGCGTTCCATCTCATAATGCTCCACTGTTACCCACTCCCCTGTCCGATACCAGAAATTCTCATCTACATAAGAATGCGCCTCTGTAAAGCTCTCAGAATAATCCTCCGTTCTGATAGACAGAACTTTTGCTTTATTTACCCGGATCTCATGGGTCGTTCCCTGCAGCCGGAGCGCATCCTTCGGCACCAGCAGCTGCACGATCCGCCGTCCAAAGCAGACCTTCCATCCGATAAATGCTCCTTCCATCGGGCATCTCGGATAATAATACTTTGTCCGCTCATCTGCCACGAGCCCGTCGAGATTCGCCCCGTGAAGTGCCGCCGCGAAGATATCCGCTCCTGAGATATCCGCACCCGACAAGTTGCAATACCTGAAATCCGCCGTGTGAAGGAAGGCATCTCTGAAATTGACCCCCGCAAGGCTGGAACCTTGAAAAAACGCATTGGACGCAGAACATTCGGACAGATCGGCGCCGTCCAGCTTTACATTGCGAAAATCACTTTTATCAAAATTAATATGGTGAAGATCCCATCCGGAAAGATCCATATCTTCAAAAAGACAATCCGACAGATCCAGACATTCCCCTACCTTTCTTTCTCCAAGCAGCCGTTCTAATTCTTCTTTTTCTACTCTTCTTAACATATCGCATGCTCCTTGTTCTGCATTACACCAACGCCTGTTTCTTCCATCCTCCCCTGAAATACCGGATGATAAAACACAGTGCACGGAAAGCCCAGTCAATGATCATGGCCACCCAGATCCCGAATACTCCCATGTCCATATATTTTCCAAGGATATAACTGAATATAATCCTGAAAATCCACATGGACAGCATGGATATGACCATACATGCCCTGGCGTCACCGGAAGCCCGGAAGGTTGACGGAAGTGAAAAAGATTCCGGCCATATGATGATCGCACAGATCCCATGGAAATAAATAATCTGCTTTGTCGTCTCCGCAGTTATATCCGACAGATGGTATGCCTTAAGTATCAGCGGAAGGATGGCAAATATACTAAAGACCATCACGGTCATACCGATATGTGTGATGATCAGTAACTTCTTATTATAATATCTCACCTGCTCATAATCTCCGGCCCCGACACATCTTGCAATGACGGTTGTAACTGCAAGGTTGATCGCCATGCCCGGAAGAACCTGGAACAGAGCAATTGCATTACTTACCGCATTGGCTGCAATGGCATAAGTTCCAAAAGTAGACACCAGACTTAACACCAGGATCTTACCCAACTGAAACATACTGTTCTCCAGACCGTTAGGCACTCCTACACTTAAGATCTTCTTAATATGGGACCAGTCCGCTCGATATCTCCAGGTACGTTTAATATGTAAGGTCTGCTTCTCATTGCACAGAAGGATTATAATAATCACTGCCGCCACCACACGGGATACCAGCGTCGGAATCGCAACTCCTTCCGTTCCCCTGTGAAAACCATAGATCAGGATCGCATTGCCTCCTACATTGATCACATTCATTATGATAGATACCTGCATAGATACCTTGGAATTCCCCATCGCGCGGAAGATCGCCGCTCCCGAGTTATATAATGCCATAAACGGGATCGCCATGGTCACGATCATAAGATAGATATCTGCATGGTGCATGACATCCGGCTCGATCTGACCGAATACTCCCCGCAGGATCAAGGACTTTCCCGCGTACACTGCCACTGTGATCACAACCGCACAGATCGTTATAAACCAGACCAGCTGAGTAGCCGATTCACATGCAGACTCCCGCCTTCCATGCCCCAGGTATTGTCCTGCCACGACTGCCCCGCCTGTCGCGAGCGCCGCAAAGATATTGATAAGCAGAACCATAATTTGATCCACCAGCGACACCCCGGACACAGCCGCTTCCCCCACACTGGCAATCATGATGGAATCCGCCATGCCGACCAGCACCGCTAAGAGCTGTTCGATGATCAGCGGAATAATCAGCGACACCAGAGATTTGTTATCAAAGAGATAATTGCTTCGGTTAATTTTCATATTTTTCTTCATAATTAAGACTCCTCACCGCACACTATTATACGACGAGGAGCCCCTTTATACAAGTATCAAATTCACAAAGTACAACGATATCCTCCTTATCAAATCCCCTTGGGACATCTGCTGTACCCACAGGCTGACTCTGCAGCCTCTTACGCAGCAATAAATTCTTCTATATCTTTACGAAGATCCTCACATTCCTCTTCGTGTACTTCGAGCTCAATCTCTCTATGGAAGCCAAGATTCATTAACCCTAACAGAGATTTCGCATCTACTACATACTTGCCGCGTTTCATATCCATGTTGTACGGATACTTTTCCACCTTCTGTACAAACTCTAAGATGTCATCTGGACTTTGAAATACTACAATTATTTTGCTCATAACAACCTCTCCTTTTCGAAGAAGATAATATCATAATTTTCCAAAAATAGAAATGTACAACATGAACAAGAAATTTATTCCTCTCCTTCCATTTCATAGTCAGGTATTTACAATTTTCTCCTACTCGGCAAGATACGTATCCACCTTCCGGGCAATATTCCCGGCAGCCGTCCCGGAATCAATACTTCCTTTCAGGCATGCATCCGCTTCTGTCTGATAGATGTTCCAGATGACACAATCCTGTGTCGCCGGCTTGCCGAGAGTATGGCATCTGTCGGTCAGATCCGCCACTTCTTCCTCTGTCGGATACCCTGCTTCTATGTTAATCGTCTCTTCACCGTCGATGGTCCAGCTTGATGTTACGCCAAGACTCTGGGCATATTCACTTTTAACTTCTTCTTTAAGCCGGTCGAGGGCCGATTCCAATACAGGCAGTCCGTCATCCAGCGGCTTCTCCTGTATCTCCTTCGCAAACAGATACTTCACAAATTCTTCCGCCAGTTTTTTCTGCTCTGTGCTCTGATTAATTCCAACGATCCCCTGCGGTATATAGAAATCATTCAGCGTATCCGGCGTCAGACTCATCTGGCGCATGATCGTGTATGGAATCATCATATCCGCCACACTGGAGATCCTGTCTGTGGAAACAGTGTCCGGGTGATTGATGATCGCCGCACTTCCGGCATTGTTAAACACGCCCTGGTGGAATATCTGCGATGTCATCTCCGCTCCCCACTCATTTACATTATCTTCATCAAATGCTTCTGTCCTTGCATTGGCTGCGATCTTAAGCTCTGTCTCCAACAGCTTCGCTAACTTCTCCTGGTCTGCCTTCCCGTCCTCTCCTATGATCTCGTCCTGATACATCTGGAACAGAAAATCACGGATGTATTTCTTCTCAGCGACACCTACGATACTCTTATCCGGGTGTGCCTCCACATAGGCGCTCAGGCTGTCAAGGGAATCAAACGCCGCCTTTGCCTGCTCATCCCCATATATGATTGGGATACTGAATTTTACCGGCATTCCATAGATCTTTCCGTCCTTCTGCGCCGCATTTTTCAATACAGGTTCCAGATATTTATCCCCGGATAACAGCTCGTCTGTCAACCCCGTCAGATCAGCGAGGATTCCTTTCTCGATATAGGTGTCTGTCAACAGGCCGTCCAACAACAGGATATCCGCTCCGTTTCCGCTAAGAAGCTCCGTATTCAGTGTGCGGATATCATCCATGGTAATTCCTTCCTCCTTGCCGGACGTCGTAAACTCCACTTTTACATCAGGATGCGCTTTCTGGAAACTGAGGATCGCATCCTGAACGGTCTGATTCTCTTCCAGAGCGAAGACCCGCAATACATGTTCCGGTACCGCCAGCGCCTCGGCATCGTAGACATAATGTACCAGGCTTGCCGTCCCTGTTTTGCCCTGCCTGTAGAGCACATAGAAATCATTATCCTCCCCCATCTCAAAACCTGCCACATAGCTTAAGGAAGAGCTCATCTCTCCCATACTCCCGTCCATGAGCACCTCACTGGTCTCATTTCCCGGAGCGATCCGGACAATTCCTTCCCGTGAGACAAGATACCAGTTCTTATCGTCATTACACATCCAGGCTCCCTGCTGAATTGTCTCGAACGTCTCTTTCTCCTCCAGATCTGTTCCATAGATGGTAAATGTATCGTCTTCTGTATTAACCGCAATATCTCCGTTTTTTGCCGGAAACATCATCTTCTGTTCACTGGATGTACTGTTTGCCGTATTGATCTCTGAAATGCTCTCCAGTGAATCCGGGTCGATCACTGCCACTTTGGAGTCAAATATATTATTCAGCCAATACCGGCCATCACTGTCAATCTGAACCTGTGTGATGAGAGGATACCCGTACTCTCCCTGCTGTGCCAGATACGGAATGGCCAACTCCTCCCCCGTCTGCCCGTCGCTGCTTCTTGCAACATGCGTCATCTCCGTATCAACGCCCCATGCCACCTGCGTTCCGTCATGCTCATGTACCTCCTGCATATAGATTTCCCGTCCGCCAAAGAGCTGGCTGATCCAGTCGAGCGTTGTCTGTTCCCATTGACCGTCCTTATACTCATACCGGAATACCTGGCCGTCCGCCTGCATAGTGTACAGCACAATATCTCCCTGTTCTGATTCCTCCATATTCAAGACTTCTTCCCCTTCCTGGGCCGGAAGTTCTATACTTTCTTCCACGTAGCGTCCCTTTGCGGCAGTTTCCCCTCCATTCTCTTCCCCTCCTTTTCCTTTGCCGCATCCTGACAGCATTCCCGCCGCCGTCATCACTGACAGCAAAATTGCCGCAGCGCACTTCCAGTATTTTCTTCTGATTCGTTCGGATTTACACATTTTCACAGATACCTGTCTCCCTTCTCTACGATATACATCCCTGCAGACGTGAAAAATTGCCGGATGATATTTCCTACTATACACAGATTATCTCAAAAAAACTTTGAAATTCATTACAAATTTTTAAAGATTTTTTTGAGATTTCTCTGGTATACTATAAGCAGTTTATTAAATTGGATTATAACAGGAGAAATTCAGCAAAGGAGCAACTAACAGAAGATGCACATATTGATTGTAGAAGACGACAAAGAATTATGCGAAGCCTTAAAACTGCAGCTTTCTGCAAGGAACCACAAGGCAGACTGCTGCCATACAGGAAGTGAAGCTCTCTATTATGCCATGTCCGGTGCCTATGACCTGATCCTCCTGGACCGGATGCTGCCGGAGATTGACGGCCTGTCCATCTTAAAATCTATCCGCCAGAACCATATCCACACGCCCGTCATCCTGACGACTGCCCTTGGTTCCCTGGATGACCGCATCGGCGGCCTGGACTGCGGTGCCGATGATTATCTGGTAAAACCCTATGCCGTCGAAGAGCTGATGGCGCGTATCCGGGCATTGTCCCGGCGCCCGGCTGCATTCACAGACCAGCAGTGCCTGTCCTTCCTGGATATCCGATTCGACCCGGATACCCGAATCCTGACCTGCCAGAATAACGAACAGCAGCTTTCCAGGAGAAAAGCACTCCTCTTAGAGTTCTTCCTTCGCAATCCGGATAAAACCCTGTCGAGAGAGCAGATCTACTCCCGGGTGTGGGGACCTGACGGCACGGTAGAGGACGGCAATCTGGACACTTATGTCTATTTCCTCAGGAAGCATCTCCAGACGTTAAAGAGCCGGGCCGGTATCCTTACCGTACACGGTCTGGGATACCGCCTGGAAGAAATCCGCAAATCCTAGAAGTACCGGAGGAATCCCATGTTTCCCAGATTACAGAGAAAATTCATCATTCTATATACGCTGAGCACCGGACTGATCATGACCTTTATCCTGTCCGCTGCATTCTTATTCTACGTCTCTTCACAGGAGAATCGCCGGAAATCAGCCTTCCAGGAGCATCTTTTTACATTGCTGTCCCAGCTTCAGACGGATGCCAGATTCTCGGATTCCTTTTTGGCCCGGATGGAACAGAAGAACCATCTGCTGATCTATATGGAAGAAAATGATGTACCGTTTTTCTTTCCCGGTTCCTATGAATCCCACACTCCGCGAGAGACTCTTTTTCACTACGCCGAAGATGCTGCCCGGGCAGAAGGGCTATACCTGGATTCCCACCCTATCTCCTCTAATCTGCTGCAATCTTCCGTATTCCAGATCGACGGAGACAGACAGGATGTTTATCTTGGCAATATTCTGGTTCTTCAGACTACCTCAGGGTACAAGAAGCTTATCCTGCTTCAGGACATCACTGATACTAAGAAAAAACTCCTGGAAACCTGCTGTGTCTATCTCCTGATCGATCTGCTGGGAATTCTGCTTCTCTTCCTGTCCGGCCGCTGGTTCGTCCGCCGTTCGCTCAAACCTCTGGAAGACACATACAGAAAGCAGCAGGATTTCGTTGCCGCCGCTTCTCACGAACTCCGCTCACCGCTTGCTGTCATCCAGTCAACCGCAGATGCCCTCACTGCCAGGCCGGAAGAACTTGACCGGTGTCTCTGCGTCATCCAGAACGAATGCCGCAGGGGACGCACCCTGGTCAAGAATCTTCTGCTGCTGGTCTCTGCCGAACAGAAGGAATGGGCAGTGAAAAAGCAGAAGTTGGAGATAGATGAGATGCTGCTTGGCCTGTTGGAACTCTATGAGCCCCAATGTCATTCAAGAAACGGGATACTCCTTCTCAGACTGCCTGAGTATCCGCTTCCGACCGTGTCCGCCGACCCGGACCTGTGCCGCCAGATTCTCACAATACTGCTGGATAACGCCATCGCATATGCCCTGCCGGAGGATACCTGCACGCCAAAGTGTCCCCATAAGGATTCCTCATCGGACAGTACTTCCCCGTCCGGCACAGCAGCCTGCAAACGCCAGATCATCTTACAGGCCGAGTATAACCCGGGGAGCGTCACAATCTATGTGATTGACCATGGACCCGGGATCTCCGATCAGGATAAAGCACTGATCTTCGACCGGTTCTACCGAAGCGACAAATCCAGGCGTGATAAGGAACATTTTGGTCTTGGGCTGTCCATTGCCGCTGCTCTCGCCGAAATACAAGGAATCCGCCTGAACGTAGAAGATACGGCAGGCGGAGGCAGTACATTTTCTATAAGATTTTAAACATTGAAACTTTTCCCCATGTACCTATACCCATCTCTATGCATGCTGATGGAGATATTTCTCACGGGTAGCAAGTCCACCGCGTATGTGGCGCTCAGACTTGTTGAGGTCTAAGACCTTCCGCGCCTCCGCAGCGAGAGATGGATTGACCTGGAGCAGCCTTTCTGTTACATCCTTATGAATTGTACTCTTACTGACTCCGAATGCCTTTGCCGTCTGCCTTACTGTTGCCTTATTTTCAATGATATAATATGCGATCTCTACTGCCCTTTCCTCAATATAATCCTTCATATACAAACCCCTGCACTCATTGTTTTTACAATGTATGCAGAGGTTTATTTTCATATTCCTTTTTATATCTTCATAACTTCATCTATTGTGTAATTTTCTCCGAACTGTATAATCTTCATTCCCTGAAGTAATCTGAATTAATCCCTGTAAACCATCTCTGTATCATCCCGATAATCACTCTGACCTCAAGATTCATGGCAGCAGGCTCATTTATCGGCTTTCATATACCATATCGTCATATTCTTTTTCCTTCCTTACGATTTCTGAATCATTTTATATTGTTAGAAATATAGTTATAGAGCAGTTTATAAATATATTCCGCATTAGCAATTTGTGTCTCCGTATCAGCTTTGCTGGCAAGAAACATATCATCATAGTCTGACGCATTCCTAATCATAAATGCTTCTCCTATCATTTTGGATATTTCTACAGGGAAAACACCTTCCTTAATATATTTCCTGCGAAATTCTGCTATAATACCGCTATGTTTACTGGAATCATAATCATCAAATACTAAAACAGCCCTCATTGCATGAAAGATTGAATAGTATGCCCGATTATTCGCTACCCGATAATTTCCGGCATCAAACAACAAATGCGCCGCCTCCAAATCATCTTTTGACCTCTCTATCCGGTATTTCGCATAATCTTTGTGCCTCGCATCAAACTCAGGCAATCTTCACACCTTCTTTCTGAACCGTCTGATAAAACACCGATACGGTTCTGTATTTTTCAAACAACTGAAAACTCTGAAAAACCGGAGCCAAAACAACATCATAATCCAGGTCAAGCCTGTCTGTGAAATCCAGGATTCGTTTTCTTTCCATACTGATTTCCTCAGACGACACATTCAGCAATACCAACACATCAATATCACTGTCCACCTTAAAATCTCCACGGACACAAGACCCATATAAAATTATTTCCTGCAGTTTAGGACCATAGATTTTTCTTGCCTCTTTTACAAAACTTTCTATTACTATATGAATCTTTTCTTCGGTCATACAACCATCTCCCTTTTGTAGTTCATACTTATTTGCCAGCCATCTGCTTTTCCATCTCTAAATCAAAAAAGAATATTTCAGTTTTTCCTACATTTGATATGCCAAATTTAAAATTATTATTCTTTCCTCAAACCGTACTGGTTTTCAATATTATACCCAAAAAAAGAATAATTCAGTTTCTCTGCCAGTTTTTTACCAATCTCAGTTTTTCCTACATTTGATATACCAAAAATTAAAATTATCATTTTATTTCCTCCCCCCAACCGTACATTACAATACTTCCGACAGAATAAGACTCCCAGCCATCTCCTTTAGCTTCTCTTTTCTTAAGAACTGCCAGGCTCTCGCCCGACTTAACCCTCTTTCAATTTCCTTATAAGTGATTCTCGATCTGCCGGAAGCGTTCCGGTTATTTTAAGTATGTTTGTCGCATGGGTCGTATCGAATCCCGTAGGCTTTTTTACCTCCAGATTCTCAAGAAGTGTACGCATCTCCAACAATTTTTCATTTCCCTTCGCCTGTACGAACTTTCTCTCCTTTTCCAGGCGGGAAATCTCCGTGCCGTCAAAAACAGTCAGATTCATAGTTATGATTTTCTGTGCTGCAAACTGATTCAAAAGTTTTGCCGTCTGCTTTGCATTTTCTTCCGAACCGCCCTCTCCCGCAATTCCATACATAACAATTGCATTGAATAAAAGTTTTGCTTCATTCAGTTTTTGCCCGACTGCTGCCGCCTCTGCCGCCGTGTTGCCTTTCTTTATCATCTTGAGAACCTGATCGCTTCCCGACTCAAATCCTATGTAAAGGAGCCCTAATCCTTCTTCATGGAGTGTTTTTAATTCTTCCACGCTATAGTTTTTCAAAGTCCTGACTGCTGCATAAGCTGACACACAAGCACAGTATGGATAATATTTTCGAATCATTTTCAAGATTCGTAATATCTTCTCGTATCCAATCGTAAGAGGATCCGCGCCTGTCAGGAACACTCTTTCCGTATAAATATCCCCGTTCATTAACTGAAACTCAATCTCCTGCATGGACACTTCTCTATAATCATTTTCTTTATACATATAACAAAACGAACATTGGTTATACCGGCATCCAACCGTAACCGGAACAAGCACAGTTCTTATCTCGTCCTGCGGATAAAATACATTCTGTACCTCACTCATACTTTTCCTCCCCCAAACCGGGCCTCGCAATCCTTCCAAAAGAATGATATTCCACAACAATCAATCTTACGATACCCTTCCGTACACAGTTCTTCCATATAACTTTTATCATTGGCAAATTCTCTGCACTGTCGTACTTAAATTCTGTCTTTCCAAATCTTCTTGGACGTGTAAACAGATTTATTATAACTCATTCCTTTACATTCCACAATCAGTTTCCATCTTATCCTTACATAGCCTTACATAGTATCCGAAAGTCCGCCATACAATAAAGTTACTATGAGTATCTACTCTCCCAGAATGTAAAGAAAAACTTTTATGACGATAACGGATTTTTTCATTGCAATCTGATTGACTTCCTGCTTCATGATGTAGAATTGTTTTAACTTAGCAACTTAATATCTAACGAAAAGCATCTGTCAGCTTCCGTTGAACTGCAACGAAGCCATCTCCTGAATACTTCCGTATTCCGAGGAGATGGCTTCCCATATCCACTTACTTATCTGCCGGAACCTCGATTTCGACATCTGAAAGCGGGAATGTAACACATGGATGAATATATCCATACTTAAAATCCGCAAGTCTTCTGCCGTCAACTGTTTTCGGAACATATACTTTTCCTGAACAAAGCCTTGAATGACAGAATCCGCATTCACCACTCCTGCAGCGTGTTGGTACGGCAATACCATTCTTTTCTAATGTCTGAAGAATGGAGTCGTTCGCATTTCCAACAACAGTCTTTGTCGTGTCACGGATTGTAACCGTAATTTTTACTGTTGCCTGATCACAGCCTGGATAATCTTCCAACGAAGCAGGATTGTGAACTTCGCCGAATAATTCATGACGGATATATTTTCTTTCAATGTCCATTGTTGCCAATTCTTTGTCAGCGAATGTGTACATTGCCTGCGGACCGCACATAAATACTGAATATGGCTCATTCACCGGAGCATATTTTTTAATGATCCCTGCAGTTACAAAACCATGTTCATAACCGTCTAATTCTTCATCTGACAATACATGCACAACCTTGATCTTGTCACTCTTAGATTCGAGTTCATCAAATGCTTTCTTATAAAGAATCATATCTGCTTTTCTGCTTCCATAAAGTAAAACAAGTTTGAAATCTTCATCACCATCTGCCAAAGCATGGGCCATTGACAGAAACGGAGTGATACCACTTCCGCCGGCGATACCGATCACTGTTTTGGCATCACGAATCGGAGAATAAGTAAAGAAGCCCGTCGGACCGGATATTTCGGCTTCATCTCCAACTTTCCAATTGTCAAAGATATAATTAGAGACAAGACCGCCGCCAACACTCTTAATTGTTAATTCATAGAAACCTTCTCTTGCATTTGCCGGAGATGAAGAAATCGAATAAGCCCGATTTACTTTCATACCGTCAATATCAAGAAATACATTTAAGTGGTGTTAGTCAATAAATGTGTTGGTCTCGCTTCATTACAATATCACTAACCGACAGTTGCATATATCATGGACACT